>Ga0100391_1002517_pt1 | contig 19350 bp, 20 predicted proteins | sample CryGeymeta201515_FD_81541 | JGI IMG/M metagenome (GOLD analysis project Ga0100391, IMG submission 81541) | Groundwater microbial communities from Crystal Geyser aquifers in Utah, USA - Crystal Geyser metaG 2015-15 | ecosystem: Environmental > Aquatic > Deep subsurface > Groundwater | place: USA... | reverse complement strand
GGATGTTTTCCCCTGCTGCATAGCAGCTTCAGTGATAGCTTTAACAAGAGCTTTTCTTCCCTCCCAAGTAGGAAGATATAGTTCAGGAGGTAGGACAAGCAAGGTCATAGTCTTTGTGTTTCATCAAGTCAATAGCATCCCTGCTACCTATATTGGGAATTGCTAAAGACTCTATAGTCCAACAATGATTACTACGGGAATGGTGATGGGAGTATTGGTTGAGGAGATTGAGCTCACCAAGGGGGACACGTGCACCAGCAGCAGGAGGGGGTGGAGGAAGAGATATCATACTACCACCAGCACCAGTGGCCTCCATGATAGATTTCCAGCTAGAAAAATAATAGAATATCAGTAAGATGCTACTACCTGGTGCTCCTATGGTGAGAATAAGTATAAGGTGTACTAGTACTAGGTGGTTGAATTATAGATGTGCAGATGTGTGTCATTGTGGTGCAACAACAAAATTATGTTGGCTGTGGTGGTGCAAAAGCAAAAAATTCGGCACAGTGGGTAAATACCCCCTGGAATTGCAGTGGGTAAATACCCCTGCAAACAGATGAATCCTAATCTTAGCTAAAAGTGAAGCATTTTTGGTGGCCATTCTTGCAAAATTTGCAGACCTGCCAGAACAACCATCATACACGAGCAAAAGGCATCCGATTCATTTGGCAAGGGTCGCTTGGATAGTACTAATAGCTTGTAATAAGAGATTCTGGAATGCTATCAATTAGTGAAAACCGATCCTGCATTTGTAAAAGTTAAACAGTACTAGTAGAAAGTAAGAATGTATTGGCAAGAAGGGGGATACTTACAATTGTGATCTTTCTCCAATGCTCTTCAAAATTCCAAATTGTTAAATAAAAAGATGAGATTATCCTACGCCCTCACTTTAGCCACTATCATCTTCTGCTCCGGAGATGTTCAGGGAAGGCTCGCCTCTAAGATAAGCAAGCACCATGGTCAACAACCGCGATTTCTTGAACAAAATACGAACTGCACCATCAAGGATGATTGCGACGATGGTAATCCCTTGACACAAGACTCTTGCGATTCTCTCACCAATGAATGCGTTCATGTTTGTGATGATTTGAACGAATGCACCCGCGAGGACTTTGTTGATGGAATCTGTCAATACATCAACGAGAACAAAGATCCCTACGACTGCTCAAATGACGATGGGAGTGACTGCATTCCAGGATTAATAGACTGCTCGGACAACAATCTCTTCACGACAGATGTTTGTGTTCCAAGTGTTGGTTGCGTGCACTTCCAGTACCTCGATTATATTGGAAATCTTGATGGCCTTCGCAAAGAATTGGCTAAAATTGAAGAAGAAGAGGCTGTATTTTACGAGGAGAAGAGTGGGTTAACTGACAGCGAAGCAGCATCGGTCGTGAATTGGCTTAAATTAGAAGTTACTCAGGAGCGAACTCCTTTTTGCTGGAGACGATCGTACGGACGTGGAGTTGGAACGCCCATGAGCTACTGCCCCGAAGGAAAAGAACGAGTTGGATTGTTCTGCGTGAACCCTTGTCAGCCGGGCTTTACTAGAAAAGGGTTGGATTGCCATCAAACTTGCAAGGATGGCTGGAGAGATGATGGACTCTTTTGTCGTCTCGCCGAATACGGTCGTGGGGCTGGATATCCTTGGAAATGTAAGTTGCTCTTACAAGAAATACGCTTGTCGAGGATCTAGTGCTTGCACCCACTCACTCATTTACTCACTCAACTATTTCTTACCTTTCCAATGGAATTTTAGTTAGAGACCCACCTTTTGACGACAGAGGAATGTTTGAACGTTGCGAGAGGGATCACGGAGGCGGAAACTGTGAGAAACGGGGACTGATCGTGTATCCAAAATGTCGACCAGGATACAGTCCTTTCGGTTGCTGTATTTGTAGACCTAACTTTGAAAGCTGCGAGGACGAAGGCTACACTGCACCAAGGGTTGATCTTTCCTGTGCAGCCAAGATTGAATTCGGGAACCCTACACCTTTGATTTGCGGAAACGACTTTGAGCAAGACGGGCTACTTTGCTACCCCAAGTGCTATTCTGGTTACAATGGTGTTGGCCCTATCTGCTGGCAGATTTGTGACGACGATCAAGCTGGATGCATTGGTGGTTGTGCACGAGACGCCAGAGACTGTGTATTCAGCCTCGCTGATCAAATCATTTCCCCCGCCCTGGTCGCTGCGAATCTCGCAACACTGGGAGCTACGGCTATACCATCGGGGGCCGCGGAAAGTGCTATTACTGTTGCTGGTCATCTGTATACTTTTAGCACTGTCGTCGGAGAGGCTATGGGGTGGCTAGCTAATCTATTGGAGCAAGCCGAAACCGACACTGCCTCTGACAACCCTAAAAATGCTAAAGTAGTGTCCATCACCACCGGCAACACGATTCTAGACAGCGCTGTCAGTTCAACGCTTTTTGGAGCTGCCGCTATCATGACTCGACAATTTGCCCGTGATTTCGAGGATATGACTAGTGTACCGATTATGCGGACTATGGTGGATCATTTAGCACCCAATGATCTATTGCACATTCAACGAGTGTGGGCAGATTCACAATTTATGGAGCTCGCGACCGCAGAGGGCTGGAATCTTGCGTCCGTGCTCCTATCCTCATTTGGAGTCTTGGATCCTACAGGTATTCTTAACTTGGTGGAGGCATACGCCAAGCCAATCTGCGAAGAAATTTTTGATTTTCCAGTTTGCACTCGAGACAATTGTATGTTTGCCGAGGAACAGGCAATGCGGGAACAATATTCGACATCCTGTCAGGATGTGCAAGTTTACAGTTCAGCGGAGGAAAATTGCCAAGCTATCGTTGATCCCATGTCTCTTGATGCGGGATCTACCAATCCAAATCACGAGAAACTATTCTTCGCGTTGAATCCAGCTGGCCCATATGCCGTTCAAAGCACTAGTCATTCCGTCGAGCTTATTGTCAAGGATGACACCGACCAAGTGATCCACACTTGCCAAGCTTCCATCACAGTCTTGGACAATACACCATCCGCCATTGAATGTCCTCCTGGTATTGAAATCGGCAACGATCCTGGTCTTTGCAGCGCGAAAGTTGACTATTCAGCACCGACAGTGACAAATAAATGCACGGAGACAAGTGTCATGTCACAGACCACCGGTCTACCCTCTGGGTCTGTCTTTGAAGTTGGATCGACCGTCAATGCGTTCCAAGCGACAGATTCAGAAGGGAATACGAACAACTGCAGTTTTATAATTGGTGTCTTCGACAACGAAGTACCAATTATTTCTTGCGACGACCTGCTTACTGCTGTTCCTACTGACAAGGGCAGTTGTAACGCCACCTATAAGTACGAACCACCCGTAGCAACAGACAATTGTGGGTCCTCTACCGTATTGAGTCAAAGTCCCAATCTCGACCCATTTCTCTTTCCTCTGGGTACTTCAACTGTGGAATACACTGCAACCGATGAGGCTGGTAAGAGTGCGTCGTGTTCTTTTGTCGTGGAAGTCTGGGATGACCAAGTGCCTGTTGCAGAATGCATCCCTGGTGACGCAGATGGCGTCTTTGTGATCAAAGGCTCTGACAATTGTGGGGACGAAAAGTTAAAAGCTTTTATCATTGACTCTGATTCCGGTACTCGTTTTCCATCCAACGACAGCGGCCTGGACTATTTCGAGCTCGGCACAACTTTCTCTTATAACTTTGCAAACGCAACAGAGTCAGGTGCGCTATGGGACCTCCAGGGCGCTGGAATTCCGCGGGTCTTTGTTGAAGATGAAGCTGGGTTCATTTCCTCTTCCGCAGATTGTGTGCATGCCTGATTTCAGATCCTCTTTCAGCTCGGCCTGCAATAGAGGCACTGCTAGAGCATCTTTGCATTAGGATTAAAATAAAATTAGATAGAGCGTTGAGCCTAATATGAGGCTTTTGCTAGTGAGACTTACTTGCAAGTTTCTAACGAAACGCAAGATCGCAAAGTCCGTAAATACATAAGAACAGAGAAGCCATCCATAAAAACTAAAATAGTAATCTTCATATCTCATTTATCACTCTTCCTACTTCTAGCCTCTGTATTTTTGCCAGTCCAATTGGCAGGATCGTAAAGATCCAGTCCCTGCTCATAAAGCGAAAGCCGTTTGGGACCAACACTGCGATTCAGGCAATATTTCCACAATCCTGGTAGGTACTGCTGCATGTAGCAACCCAATAACGTTGGTTGTTGAGCAATCCACGCTTCACTTCCCGATTCCGTTGAACTTTGACTGTTGCGACAAATGTGTGTCATGGACAAAGCAGCGCACCGGTCCACAGGCATTTTCAGAGGACTCGGTTTAGATGGCTTCTGTTGGTTATCATCACCACCATCACCATCACAACCACCAGGACTATCATTTGAGTACTGATTTTGAAAAAAGGCAGTCTCAGTAGAGCCAGGACAAATCATATCGACTCTAAGCCAGGACGAGCATTCGGCTTGCAACGAAGCAACATAACCATGTAAGGCATGCTTACTGGCAGCATACGAAGCAGAAAGAGGTACACCCATGCGACCTCCCACGGACGATGTAATGACGATTTGCGGCTTGGAGGAGGATTGAGACCCTGGAGGTGCAATAAAGCCGTGTTTTATGAGGATCTGCGTCATGATAATGGGAGGAATGGTGTTGACTTCGAACATTCGTTTTGTCGTAGCCGCATCTGTCTCCAAAACTGTCGATAAGTGGCCCTGACCAGCATTGAAAATGACACAATCCAACTTTGGTGGAAGTCGTTGAGTGCTGGTTGCCAAGGTTTGATGTGACGACGACGAGAGCTCCGAAGCAAACTGTTTTGTCATCACTTCTTCTAGCTTTTCGGGAGTACACGTGACATCCATGGGCAGCAAAACAATCTTTCTCAAACTGTCGTCCTGTTGACTTTTCGTCTGTGTGCATTTATTGGCCACTCGTTGCAATCCATCGATACGTCGTGATGTCAAGATAAGTTTCTGACAGTAAGGATAAATTTGATACGCCAACTGTTCTCCGATCCCTGAAGAAGCACCAATAATCCAAACTGTTTTGTTTGCAAAATGACTCTGATAGCATCGTTGTTTCAGTGATGACGATGCCTCAAGCAGCTGATGGTAGCAAAACAAAGACGGGTTGGCATCCATAAAACCAAATGATGACAGAGCGACTGCTGCACAAGCTGCTGTCGCAGTTCGAACAGCACCAATGGAGAAGGGAACCATTGGTTGATGGCAACGCTGATAAATTGTGTAATGCTCCGTCGCAGTGTTGATTTCAGCAGTAAAGGGAAACCGTGTTATGGTAGAATAATGGAGGAGATTTGTGGAAACGAAAATTTGTTTTGTTGTGGTTGTTCACGAGTAGGATTCATTCCGACAACCCGAACTTTAATGGATTAGGCAAGTGGCTATCTAAGAATCCTTTCTATCTACACTTCACAGAGTGGTAATAATAAGGGATGGAAAATCACCGAGAGTATGCTCCCCTTGAGCCCAAGTCTAGTTCCATAATTGAACCCATACCCAAACTATTCGCACCAGGCGACAACTGGCTGCCACGTAAAGTCAGTTATACTGGCGCATAGGCATGACGGCATGACTCCTCAGTACCTGCTCTGTACAGAGAAGCCAAGACAGGTGCGGTACTTCTCTGTTTTCTGGATATTGGAATACTTAATTTGTTTTACTGCTATACTAATATAGGATTACTTTGCTGCCTCGTTCTCATCGTTGCTAGTTTCATTCTCAGTGGGCAAGGCATCTGCAACCGGCTCGACATCGACAGAAGAGTTCTCCGCCTCCACACGTTGACCTTTGTTGACGACTACCTTCTTCACCGAAGTCTCAGCTTTCTTTTCATCAACTGGAGCAGAAATGGTCAAGACCCCGTTGCTCAAGATAGCAACGATTTTGTCCGATGCCACCAGTTCATTAATCTGGAAATTCTTGGAAATCTCCTTTGTGCGAGGCTTGCCTTCTGCGTCCATACCCATTTCGCGCACCGCCTTGATGGTCAAAGTCTTCTCGGTATCTCCCCTAACTTCAATATCAATATTGGACTCGAGGACACCTGGAAGGTCAAGATCTAGTGTGAAGGATTTTTCGTTGGTTGCAGAAGCTTCATCCTGAACTTCACTGGAAGGTTGATTCACGGCAATCTTATAGGTGGTTTCCGTGGCCTCCGTCACAATTCGAGGGACAGAGACGATCAGCACTCCATTTTCAAGGTTGGCCGACATCTGATCAATATCTGACTCATTCTCGAGGGGGAAGCTCTTGGAAAGTGTTTTCGTCTGCATTTTTCCGTCGCCATCTTTGCCGATGTTTCGTTTTCCGGTAACGACCAGGACTTTGTCTTTGGTACCCTCTACAGTCACGTCCAGATCGGATTCCTTGACACCTGGGACGTCGAAAGCTACTTCAAACATATTCTTGTCATCTCGGAGAATCTCTGCCGAAAGATTACCAGTGCCACTGCGTCTGAAACTCTGATCACCAGCGGCAAAGCCAAACATCTTGTCGGTAAACTCCTTGGAACGACGAATGACTTCATCCGCTTCTTGGGCTTCGCGCGGCGAAGATGCTACACTCTTGGCAACGTCTTCGGCCAAGCCAAAGGCACGATTCAGCCACTCGCGTTGCTGACGAAGAGTTTCTTCGTCGATCTGGAACTGGGGTCCCATCCCCATCATGGTTGGGCCAAACGGAGTCATGTAATAACCTCGTCCACGGCCACGTTGCTGTGGACCACGTTGCTGTGGACCACCACGGCCTCGACTGTTGTTGAGTTCAGCCTCCAAGTCCTTAAATGCCTGATCTACACAGCGGTTACCTTGGGGTCCACATGTGTTGGTTGCACGAGTAGCTCTGGTTCTACTGCGAGGAGACGAAACGAACCTTGGGCCGTAGACTCTGCCAACAGTGTAAGCTCCGCATGTTGGAGCAAAAGCAGTAAGAGCGAGAGTGGTAACAACGGAGTATTTCATTATAGTCAATTGAAAGTAAAAAGTTGAAATTTGTTTTAGCTTGGTTCGATTTCAGTTGCTGAGGTACAAATTTGTGAGGCAAATGATATTGGATGAATTTATCTTCACGAAATCAAAAACACAAACATTCCACCGCCAAGGAATCCCAATGAAGGCTGACGAAGAACGATGCTGTCAAGATCCACTATGCAAAAGTCTAGCAAGTGTATTCGTACGAGTGATATGTGGATTGATGATAAAAAATAGTCACGTGGCCGTCTCGTGTAACTACTAGGCTAGACTACTACAATGAATTTATTATTTATTTCGTTGTATTCGAGTTTGTGATCGCATCATCAGAAAAAAAAATCTAATCCACGATTGATTTGCCACTTGGCATTTTTGTGATCAACTTTGCGTCTATGAGTCAGTCATATTTTTTAGTTTTTAATCAAGAAGCACGTACCTGGTAGAGTATGACTTTTTATTTGTATGTTGCGCCAGGCGGAGAAAAGACATCGCTGAACCCTCACATTTCTTAGTTGTCGAAACACCTCGGAGCCTTAACTGCCCCCCCCCCCCCCCTTCTACAATCCGCTTTTCTTTATGAGTAGTAAAAACAAGAAAGAATCAAACAAAATCAACGAGATCCTGAGGGTGAAGCATTACGTTTGTTCAACTTCTTGTGTCTGACGTAACTTCGGGCTGTAGTAGTTTGTCCTCGCCACGCCCTTGCAACACAACCATCGTGAGAAGTGAGAATGAATTATTCACTAGGAATCATTTCCCTGCTATGGCTGGTAATTATTGTACTAGACATTACAGACGCCTCCGAGTCTACTCCTACCTGCGACTCTAGTAGTTTGCCAGCTGAAAAGACCAAGGCGTCCAAATTGACTCCTAATCAAATCCACAAGATATGTACTACGACATCGTCACTGGGTCCTCCCATTTGTGGTGATGGTGGTGCGTTTGCGTTTTACTACTCGAGTCCTATCAAACGCCGTTCGTCCGACAAAGTTATTATCGAGTTCATGGGAGGTGGGGCTTGTTGGGATTCCAACAGTTGCGAATACAACTATGAACGTTTAAGTATGCGGGAAGAAATGGACAAATTCTTGGGATATTCCTGCAGTGAAATTCAAGCTGGTCTCAATATGAACGGGGGCGACTACGGAGACGAAAATGTGGCCATCAACATGCTGTGTGCGCAGAAATTGGGAGATAATCTGGATCTTCGAGATTACCATTCCATCATCGTGCCGTACTGCACTCAAGACGTACACATTGGCGACAACGAGATCACCTACGACAACGGAATGACTGTCCACCATCGTGGTGCACGTAATATGCTGGGTATGCTGGAATGGGTCTACGACAACTTTCCTCATCCTGAGCATGTCATCTTAACAGGTTGTTCGGCAGGAGGAACAGCCATTCCCATTGCCCACGATTTGATTTATCATCATTACAACTCGTTTACCAAGGGCAAAAAAGTTTCCGTTTCATCCCTCTTGGACTCGCCCGTGTATTTGACACCTTCCTATTTCATGCAGAATGGTATGCCCAATTGGAATACCCAGCCCATGATGGAAAAGATTCATTTTAACTACGGTAAATGGGGACAATCCGAAGAATTCAGTCAACGAATTATTGAGCACGTATTGAGGCGTGCATCCAACAAAGATAACGTTGGATTGGTGACACATAACTATGATCCCATTTCCATTTTATATTATGAAGCAATGAATGGAGACTACTTTAATGATGATGATGATGATGGAGGTCGTCGGAAGCTGGAAGACGGTGGTGGGGATAACGTAGATGACGGGTGGTGGAGTAAATTGTCCACAAGTATTGATACTGTCACGAGGCGGCACAGCAATGCTGACGCTTATATTCTCGACGGAGAAGGACATTGCACTTTTGGTCTCTACTATGCTCAAGCAGAAGGTGGTTCCAGCTTTCAAAAATGGGCTGGCGACCTATTGCTTCCTCGCAGTGTAAAAAAAGGATCGACTGGTGGACGTGGATTCTTTTTCATGTCAGCTCTAATGGGAGCAGCAATCGTTGCTGCGTCCATCTTCCATCAACATCGAATGCAAACGAAGCAAGAAAGAAAGAATGATGACGATGACGACATATCTATGAAAAGACGCATGTTGAAACTTTTGGCATTTTCTTCAGCCTTTGTGTCGTACTATGTGCAAGACTCTCCAGTGACGATCGGCTACGGTGTAACCGCGACCGTCTACTTGATCTGCGCCTTAAGCTGGAATGGTTTTGAAGATTTTCTCTACAATCCTTCCATCGGACCAAGTGCCAATACGCTCAGCACCTTTGGTATTAACAACCCTACCTTGGTGGTCTATCATACTCAAATATTGAGACTCGTCACATCTACTTTCCTTTGCAGCGGCATCATAACATACAGCTTGCTGATGTTTTCTCTCTACAAATACACACGACCTTTGGAACGGACCATGCGATCGCTAGCCCACGCGGACACGCGATTCCCTTCACGCTCTTTCGTTGAGGTTGCAGCATTGGTGACATTGGGCAGCAATATTTTCTACGCCTGCTTTGCTAGTGGAGCGAGCTGTTCGAGTATGACACTGGTTTTTGGAATGCAGTCATTCGCTTTCGCTATGAACAAGTACCACCAACAAACAGAATTTTCTCGTCACTGGTTTACGAGTATCATGCTCGGGTCTATTATTGTCTGTCTCTTGCCGTTTAACAGCTGGATCATGATGACAAGTTCCATTCTTTTGGGTGCTGCTTTGGCCATCCTCGTATATACTCCCGTGGTATCGACAGGCTCGACGGACTATAAATCCTACGCGGATGGAGAACATTCAGAATTCAATGACGAAGATACAAAAACCACAACGCAAAGTGGAATCTTTTTGACGCGCAAGATGATGTTTCTCTACAGTTTTTTGGCCCTGCTGACTGTACTATTTCTGTTGTTATTGTTCCGCGTTCGACGCCCCAATCAGATGTACGAACAGCCCTTCATGACGAGTTGTGATCTGGTTTATACGACCAACGTCAACAACATTGTCAGCGGCTATTATGGCACTCAATTTCGAAACAATGACGACGATCAAGGAGGAGAGGAAAGATTCCGTATGCGATGGCTAGAGGAACAAGAGGAGGACGCCGCAGAATATATGTGCGCCCAACTATGCCTGCCTCATTTGGTGTCTAGGCCTGCTATTTGGGGCGCCAACATTTACGATAAAAGTCTAGATGTACAAAAGGGTCAGTGCGAAGATGTTGGGTACAGTCAGCACATTGCCGACAAGACATACGCGTACAGGAAATACAGTGTTGATATCGAGCTGTACTATGCGGATGATTACAACTACTACAATGAAAATGAAAATGATTAGGTATTAACAAAAGGTAGTACAATAAAAACTTACTTCTGATATTCCAGCTTCATGGGACAAGTCAAACTGCCATAGTCCACCTGGGCATATTTTACAGCAGCTTACTGTATATTTCATGCTTAGCGCCCGCCAGCCCCATCTCTTCCTGGAATCTCTACTACCACTACTACTTTAAGAATGTAGGGTTAGGATGAATGTTTTAACCCGGTGGCTGTCTCGTGATTCAAAATTAAAAAAATCATCTAAATCATTATTGTGCAACGCCACAAAATAATAAATAAAATTCGAGTATTATTTTTAGGCATGTTCCACCTTTGAAAAAAGGAACAAGGGACCCAACTTCTCCGGGTACAGTCTACTAATTAATTCAATCAAAAGTTGTTGCTTAAGTCTTCTTCGTTGAATCCACGAAACGATGTCAGAACCAGCCCAAAATGGGGAGGCTTCTGATATCGTAGAGTTGCCTTTGGCAGCAGACACCCCTGAGGAACCTTCCACCAGAGGCAGTGCCATCGAGAAGAAGGCAACCGCGAGGGCGAACATCGGCAGCATTATAGACTTTGATTTTGTGGATCACTTTTCATTGAAACAACCATCTGCTACAATTCGTTTTCGTGACAAGAATGTACGCGTGTACGAGTTGGCGAACGACCAGTTGCAGTTGGAGCACAAGGTGATACATAGTACCGAAGAAGACAATGACAGCCACAGCTGCACCAATCCAGAGGCGAACGACAACCAGAAGAAAACGAAATTGGAGATCACCATGAAGCGCCTGCGGGGTGGCAGCTTTGGGTTGCGTCTTTTAAGGACACTCTATACTCTGGCAGCCATTCTCATGTTTGGCTTTCTCTTTGTCTTTGCCGCTCAAATTGTCGTCTACCAAATATTAGAAATTCCTCGTCATGGAGGTGATGCATCGGGACAGGACCTGGACGTCTATGTTATGATTTCATCTCTTTTCTCGATCCCCGTTGTGGTCTACTCAATGTCCAGTCTTTTGGTCTTTGGAATGGCATACGTCGGGGATACTTGGAATGGTCATGTCCTCTTTGCTCATTTTGTGGCAGGTGACGGCAGCCGGGGCGTCCGACGAGTATCAGTGGAATGGTTCTGCTTTGTAATGTACATTGCTATTCCCGTTCTAGTCTCTGTTGTAGCATTTTTTGCCAGCATCGAAAACGCAGTGAATGTGGGTCTTATTGCGTGGTATATTTGCATGAATTTGGCCTTCTTTTTGTTCTGTACCATGGTAACCTATCACGAGATAAAACTTTGCTTGGATTTGACGAAAATTGTCTGGGGATGATTTCCATGTTTTTGTCCTTATCAAAAAGGCAATATTGGTGACGCTGACGCAACGCTATGCCGGTATCCAAGAACAGGCCTATGTGGTAGACTCTGGTGTATTTGATCCCAAAAAGTCCAAAAAGGAATCGACTTATGCCTACATGGGACTGTACAGTCGAACTACAGTCTTGAGCTGGAACCCATTCTTTGATCGATTGGATCCACCTCTCCGACGCTTTTCTATAGAAGATATCAGGGAAACGGTTCCCTTTGTTACGAACAAGACCTGGTCGCTGGAGAAAATCTGCTGCCGCCTTCGCAACGGTAGAAGTCGATTGGCTATTTCAGGCCCCAATGCTCTGGAGCCAATGCAGTACAAGTCTACACTTGGATGCACAATATGTGGAATTGTGCTCCTTGTATTGTTCGTCTCAGGATTCCTTTATAACACGGGGCAAAGTCTTGTGATCCAGATTTTGTCCTGACCTTATGCGCTGGCGCTCCTTGCCTCGTCAGCTCGCTGCAACTCTACAAATCCATGCCGGATCATATCGATTATAATGACAATATCGTCGAGAATGAAGATACGGTGCCTGAGTTTCAAGCGTGGGCAGCATACACTGTGGCGAAACCAAAAGAGTGGTACTGTTGGCTGAGGTTAATCCTTGTTGTGGTAGTCCTTTTTCTGCTGCCTCTGTCCACTAAGTATGCTGCTGGCTTGCCCAGGTTTGCCACGCTCTTTTTGGTTGTGGGTTTGATTTCAGGAGCTCGATTCTTTTTGGATGCAGGATCCATTATCAAGGAGCATGGATCGATGAGCAATATTGATCTCAGCAATGAAAACGACAGCAATGATCCCGATGCGGAAAGAAAAGCAAAAGCCATGATTGCTAGAGCCCGGGCCACTGAAATTATGGGGAAAATATCTTCTTCTTCTCGCATTTGGCTATGGATTATCATTTTTACAGTCGTATCGGTGTATTTCTTCTATGCTGTATCTACCTATGCGAACGGAGAAGGTCCTCAGCCGCAGACAAGAAGACCGCCGATTCGTCTTCTGAACGACTTCTACTACCCTGGCCAGAGTGACGTGCTCTATCCTACTTGCACATTGGGCAAGGGCTACGAATTCCCTGGTAGGGATGAAACGCGCATGGTAGACTACAACATGCTCGGCGCACTTGGATATGAGACACAAAATGTTTCAGACTATATATTGGACAAATGGTTCCAGGAAGTAGACCTGTTTGTCGACGAAACATCCTTGGTTGCTCAGTGGAAGGAAGACAGTGGCAATACCTTCAGCCAAGTCTCCTTCAAACTGTTTTCCATGCCCAGTCAGCCTAAATTTGGCGTCGTCTCGATTCGAGGAACTGAAACGCCCGCTGACCGGTTGATGAATTCCCAAATTTATATGTCCTCAGTGTTGACGCAAGTCATGGAATATCTCATTCCATTTGGCTGGATCTTTGCACCAATCTATCCAGATCTAGTAGCTATTACCAACTGGATTGGATCAGAACAGCTTGTCGACAGCAACTATTACTCCGTAGTCACGGACTTTGTCAACGATTTGGTGGTAGGGAACTACACCTACGAAGGCAAGACTTTCGATACCCTCCGAGTCACTGGTGTCAGTTTGGGTGGGGGGCTCGCTATGATTGTTGGAGCACAGACCGGGGCTTATGCGGTTAGTTTTGCAGGTCCCACTCCAGTGCTTGGTCGCAAGACGTTTTTACCCGAACTATCTCTGGAACAGATTAATACACGGGTTATAAACGTCGACCCAGACAACGATTTCGTCTCCTCAATTAGAGGTGAAGTTCGGAATACGCAGCATATTATTTGCCGAGATTGGCCGGCCGAATACACAAAGTGCCACAGCTTTTGGAAGCAACTATGTGAGTTTTCCCCACAGTTGTGGGTCTCAGGGTCACCCTGTTGTCTGTTCTTGCAATGAAGTGTATGGCTTCCCCGAACCACTTCCAAGTGGAAACCGCACCTTCGCTGAAGCTTGCGCTGAAGAAGAGGCGCTTGTCAGGCCGCACATGGAATCGTAGTATATGCTAGATCTACATTATGGTGTGATAGTTTAATGTAGTCTTGTGATGTTTCATTGGTATTTTTGTTTCACTTGTGATTCCTCTCTGCCCTGCCCAACTTACGTGCTGTAGTGTTCGCACAGCCGTCACAATGCATCGTCGGTTGCATGTTGTGATAAGAGTTCTGCTGTATATGTATGTTTTGGCCATTCCTCTCATCACTGGATTCCATATTTATACGTATCTGCTACCAACAGGCGTTGTTATTGTCCAACATTATGGAATTTTTTTTCGTGGCACACCTTTGATTCTCAACGAAAAGCTGCCCAATTTATTAGGCATCGTTGTTGTCATCTATATCAAAGTATATTGGAGTGGCTTCCTTCACCAATGTTTTCCAATCTCTGTAACCAAAGAGCAACGCCCAAAGCATGACACCTCCCACTGGAATATGTAACATTTCTGGCAAATCTTCCGCCAACACGATGACCACCAAAATAGCAAAGAGTCCCAATGACATTGAAAACGCTCGAAAGGCATTGATGCGGATATCCAATGTATTTTCTAGAAAGTCTTCGTACTGTGGATCTCGTTCAGACCCCAACGCCGTCCGTGTGTACAGGATCGACAAGGAAAATACCATTGTGCAGTAAAGGCCTGCCAGACAGCCAAATCCAGCAATAATTTGAACCGCACTCCGAACGAGAACTTCGTAGAAAAAGATACCCTGATGGTCCGTATTTAATTGAAAGCCTTGCAGAGCACTGTACGATATAGAGGTACAAAGAACACTGACCAAAACATACTCATCCCAAGCTTGGATTCGTGTGGCCTGGCGGAAATAGTCTCGTTCCTTTGCTCGAGGAAACACGTACAAGTGTAAAGTGTGGTTGTGGTGAGTCGGGAGAAAAAGATTTTGCATTATTTGTGTGCATGGATCCGTTGTTTGGATATTATTATTTTACCATGATTCACTTACATGGATTAATATTTTGGGTTTAACTTCGGCAAATAAAAAATCTTCTTCCATCAATGAAGCCTCTTCTTTTGCGAGTGTTTCTTGCGTTTGATTGCGTGGAACGGCAGTTGCAGCAGTGCTGAGAGAAAAGAGGGACCCCAAAGATATCTGGAGACTTGTCGACTGACTGAAGGTAGGTTTTCTTATAAAGGCGCTACTTGGTTGTACAGGAGTGAATGCCTTTGAATAGTGCCACAAGAGAACAAAAAGCAACGGAACTTTCATTGTTTGGTAAGTACTCCGAGTACAGTACAGTAATTGTTGTGTGTTGGGTGTGCTCTGTCTTCTTTCTTGCCTACTAGACTAGACTACTACTACTAGTAGCTTGTTTTTGAAAACGCACAAAGATTTTCATTGCAGGGAGAAACGGAAAACAGTCCTTACGTGCAAAATAGACAGATTATTTTTCTTTTCTTCATTCTCCACAAGTGATGGGAAAGATCGCGATGCTAGTGTTGCTCCATCCTCCCCTCCAGAAGCAGGGACAAGTGCCGACACGACTAGACACTCGTGTATCTACTATATAGAGCCAGAAGAAAACAACCAACAAAATCAAAAAAGTACAAGACAATGTACCAGATACTCAAGTCGGAATCCGCATTTAGAATACTATGTTTGACCATGCTCTGTTGCCAAAAGACAGCTTCGTTGTCAACACAACCATACGCAAAATTTGGTCTGCATCATTCAAGAGCGATGGGGATCCAAAGATTCACATCGCAACAATCCGTGACGACAGTGCCACCGACAACAGCAAGACTCAGGACTCTGCTTTTTCAATCGAAAAGCACTAGCAGTTTCATCGGCAAGAGCAGCAGTAGCAGTAGCAGTAGCAGCAGCAGTAGCAGTAGCAGTAGCAGTAGCAGTAGCAGTAGCAGTAGCAGTGGTTTGTCACCATCCAAGAAGGCGCCGACAAATTTCAAGATGATCCCCAAAAAGAAAAGGGCGCCCGTCAAAGCAGTCTTTTTGACACATGAACGGTATGAACTCAAAGTGTATAGATGCTTGCAGATATTTTTTTCTTTCTTTTAAACTTTTTTGAACATACCCAAAAAACACGCACCTTACGCATCTCTTCCTCACCCAGCATAACCATACCCCCCTTCGAATTGATTCGATTTCCACGTACCTTTACAGTGATTTCTTTCGTCAAATGGCCCGTCTGGCATCCATGGATTCCTACGTATTGGTATCTACTCTGACATCTTCCATGTCCTTTGGTGCCTTATTGGGGTTCTCTCCGTATACCACTAGCAAGTCATTGTCTCATATTGCACCGGCAGCTTCCAAGCTTCTGTACCGCACCATCTGTCTCAGCATTCAAGTAGTATCAGGTTTGTCGACAATTTTTGGACTGTACGCGGCAATAATTTTTTCGCTCACCATATTGTACGGCAAGTCAGCCTTGGGAGTTGAACGAGATGTAGAGTATGATAACTTTGTCCGAGCCACGGCTAGAGCCAGAGTGAACGGATATCGTTGCTTTTCGTACTCGTTAGCACTGTTTGCCTTGGAGGCTATGCTGGTGCTCGTTGAACGAACCTTCTATCGCGTGGTGTCCTTACCAGTCATTGGGTTATCGTCCTTTGTTCTGTACAAACTTTACAATGATTGGAAACTCATTTTGAAGGCAGCCGATGGAATTTATAAAGAACAATAAGATGATTATAATATTATTGTTCCGCAAGTAGGAAAAAAAAAACTACTTGTAGACTTGACACAAAAAGAATAAAAATGAAACGTTTGAAATACTACTAACGATTACTCTACATATTCTCGACCAAAACTGTTTTCAACCTCTCATACTACCTACTGTAAAATATCATTGTATCAAGCATGTTTCGCCACGGAACTGGTTTGTAAATGGAAACAATAGAGTACTGTACCTTCGAGGGGAGGACACCACACACTAGTCACTTTGAGTACAATCTTGCCTGATTGCGACTCCTTGCCGTTGCGACCTTTGGGAGCCAAGGCAACCCCGAAAAGAATTCAACATACTCCGCTCGTTAAATTGTTGATGAGGGAGGGAAGCTGGTTGAATCAAAATCAACATCAATTTTGTAAAGATGCCTGTTGATTTTGCATTCACCTCGGGAAGAGACAAGGAATCATCTTGTACACTTTTAGCAGGGCACTTTGCACCGATCGCTTCCCTGATTTTTGAGTAGATACACAACGGTCTAGTTTTCGTGGTATAGGTTTTGATTTTGTTAAACGTTCATTCCACTCCAGTTACTCATTCGAAGCTTGTTTGCACACTTCCTTCGGTTTGCCACCCACAAGTTCTGTACTTTTTTGCCGAGCATATGTTGTCATGCGATCCATGGCTGCCATATCATCTGCTGACTTCGTCCGAGCTGGTGCTGCTCTTCTTCCGCCTCGTCGGGAAGGTCTCGCTGGAGTCCTGTCGCCAGCATCTTCGCCATTTGCAGCATCACTGCTGCTGCTGTCGCCTTCTTGTCTACAACTACTGCTAACACTACTGTTGGTGGTTCGTGATGCTCTCATGGCCGCCAGTGCCCCAGAATCATCGACAGATTTGCTTCGTGCAGGAGCTGTGCGTCTGGATCCCCGTCGCGGAGCTGCTCGAGGTGTTCGGTCTCGAGGAAGAGCATCGTCTGTCGTAGCTGGAAATTCGATCTCTTCTTCGTATACTTCTTCGGTCTGCATGATAGTTAATCTGAACAAAAGTTTCCAAATCAGAAGCGGAAGTATAAGTGCGGGAAAGGAGCTACCACGGTCTTGTTCTCGAGAAAGATAACGGGTTGATAAAGTAGTAGTAGTAGTTATAGAGCGATTTTCAAAGATTGAAACTTTGAATACATAATAATATGATTATTATTCGAGTGATCCAGTGCAGTGGTTGTTGAACAAACAAAATAAATACAAATAAATACTGTAATAGCTTTTGTGACTTGAGCGGGTCATGGACTTCGATATCCAAGGCGTTTATGACACCTTGTTTCTTCAAACTGAGGTAATCTAAACACGCTTTTCATTTTAGGGTCGATCGACCTGCCCTCGATCTACTGGTCTAGTAGCTAGAAGGAATAGCTCGCTAACAATCCAGGATGAAGAAGAAAACATGATAAGTGCATTCACTATAATTTATTTCCACGAAGTATTTCAAGAAGCGTTCTAATGTAACGCCGCCATTTTTCTTTTGAAATCCTGCACGACAGGAATCATGCTGGCGGTGGGAGCTCGCAAAAAATCGTCATAGATGCTACTCCAATTCATTTCCTTTTTGAGCTTATCGGCCGGGCCTTCCACGGTTCTGTTACTCTGCGCCTGCAAAAAGGCATCAAAATAATATTTGTAGCTCTGGTCGTCCTGTTCAACGCCCAACAGATTACCGAGTGCTGGTTTCGTAAAGGGAACCGATTCGTCCATGGCTTAATAATATCAGCAAAGTACGACAAAAACAAAACTGTAAGCCCCCATGCTACGACACACACACACAAACACACTCCATCCAAACCCACTATGCAGCGCTTCCATCATATTTTCTTACCATCTAAATCGTCCGGATTCATGGCACCTACCAAGGCGCAAATAAGGTAAAAGCCATACGTATAAGGAAAGGCCGCGCCCTGATCTCTCGTCACTTCTTGAGCTTCATCTTGAAAGTCGTCTGATTCGCTGCAGAAACTAACCACCTCTTCGGCTTCCTTCATCCACTCCACGGCAGCATCTTCATTGGTACAACTCAAAAAAGTGATGGGATTTCCCTGGGGGTTTGTACGAGCCTTCAAAATCTCCACAATTTTCTTTGTCGCTGCCGCACCTCCATTGGGAATTCCATCTCCAAAGAAATAGCGGGCCACCTGTTTGCCCTGTCCCATGGCCAGTGACGTTTGAATCTTTTCGTAGGCAGGAGTAGATCCCGAGGGAGATGTCGCAAACAGTCCATCAATCTGATCGTTGGCAGCCGCCAAAAAAGACTTGGGATCGCGGGCATTGCGACTGAGCGTAACGGTAGCAGGACGGTTCAAAAAGACAATGCTAATCTGATTAAAGGGCACATATGCCAAAATCTCAATCATCTCCTTAAGGCGACTACACGTATGTATTAAACAAAATCAAACAGTTAGATTGGACATTGCAATTAACTGGACCGAACATACAATATGCTTCATTCGTACTTACCGATGACACTCCTGCCATCTAGTGGCCTGCTTCTTTGTCACCGGATCCACCGAATCCGTGCCTAATGTCATGGATCCCGAATCATCAATAATGAATTCCAAGACATCATATTCGCTGATCATCATTAATTTATTCATCAGCCCCATGGGAACTTCGTACTTATTCAAAACGGAACCCAATTCGTCTACCATCGTGTCTGGAGTCATGCCGGCTTGTACAGCGATTTCTGGCTCCTGCATCATTTCAATCGTCGCACTGGTACTTTCCGAAAGCGCAATTTCGGGACCACCAGACGAGGTGGAGGCAGCGGACATGGCTGCATGGTCTTCCATATTGGTGACCACAGGAAGTGCTTGATTGGGGTTGGCCGCCTGAGGAACCGTGGGGGCACCACCCGACTGCTGATCTTTCCACGCTTTCCACTCTGGGTTCAATTTCATAATACCATTGATTTTGACGTACTTCTTGGGGGCTGCCATTTTT
>Ga0100391_1002516_pt1 | contig 19354 bp, 17 predicted proteins | sample CryGeymeta201515_FD_81541 | JGI IMG/M metagenome (GOLD analysis project Ga0100391, IMG submission 81541) | Groundwater microbial communities from Crystal Geyser aquifers in Utah, USA - Crystal Geyser metaG 2015-15 | ecosystem: Environmental > Aquatic > Deep subsurface > Groundwater | place: USA... | reverse complement strand
CGGCGGTGTCTTGGCGGCGCACAACGAGTTTCAAACGGGAGGTGGCAGCCGGGTAATTCAGGTTGACGACCCGCAGGCATCGAATCTCCCATTGTCTCACAATCACGCCACCCAAGTAGCGGGAACGATTGCGGCTGCCGGATTTGTGGGAGCTTCGCAAGGAGGCGCATTCGCCGCAGACATTGATGCCTTTGACTCCATTGCCGACATTGGCGAGATGGCGATTGCCGTTTCTCAGGGGCTTGAACTCTCGAATCATTCCTACAGCATTGTTTCTGGGTGGCGGTTTCTTTCCGGGCTTGGCTGGACATGGTTCGGTCGTGATGTTGCCGGGGAGGATCCCCGGTTTGGCATCTACACGGAGTTGTCCCGACAGGTTGATTTGCTGGTCTATGAGTCGGAGAGTTACCTTCCTGTTTTTTCTTCCAGCAATGAGATTGGTGACTTTGGCCCGGTTAACGCGAACGGCACGATCACCCCTGGGACGTTTTATTGGCTTGCCATCGATACCAACGGCGATGGCATTCCCGACACAGCAGTCCAAGACAACACAACCCACGCTCCTGACGGGGGCAACCCACTGCCCGGCTCGGCTTCGCCGATTCCGGGTGTGCTGCCTCCGTTGGGCGTCGGCTTCGATACCGTCAAGCGCCGGGCCTGCGCCAAGAACAATCTGGCGGTCGGCGCGATCAGCGACGTGGTCAGCGGCATTCAGGACGCGACCGACGCCCAGATGGCCTATTTCAGCAGCCATGGGCCGACCGACGACGGGCGGATCAAGCCCGACCTTGTGGCCAATGGAACCGATATCGTCACCACTGACTTCGACGCGAACAACGCGGGCCTGACCAACCGCTACACCGATGGCGTCAACGGAGCCAATCCCGTAAGCGGCACCAGCTATTCGACGCCTTCGGTCACTGGGGCTGTCGCGCTGATTCAGGAACTCAATCAGACCTTGGGCGGTTCGCCCTTGTGGGCTTCCTCGCTCAAGGCCGTGATGCTGCACACGGCGGAAGACGCGATTGACCTCCCGAATTTCACCGGACTCGGGACAGTCAATTTGGTTGGGCCGGATTACTTTTATGGCTGGGGCGTAGCCAACGCCGAGTCCGCGGCGACGCTGATTCGCGACAACCATTCCAGCCAATCCGGGCGGACCTATCTGCGGCAGCATGTCCTGTTCGACGGCAACACCATTGACATTCCCGTGCAGTGGGACGGCTCGTCCGGTGAGATGCGCTTTACCATCGCGTGGACGGATCCTGCGTTCCAGAGCATCGCAGTCGCTTCGTCGGAAGAGGGCGTTCCGGTGATCGACAATGCAACTCCGGTGGACGATCCCACCCTCCGCCTCATCAATGACCTCGACCTTCGCATTCTCGCGCCCGGTGGCGGCACCTTGCAGCCTTGGCGACTTGACCCTGCCAATCCCGCAACCCCGGCCACCACGGGCGACAACACGCGGGACAATGTCGAGCAGGTTGTGGTCGCTGCCCCTGTTGCCGGAACCTACACTGTCCGAATCTCCCACAAGGGCAGCCTACGCATCGCGCAGGCAATCCAGCCGGGGCATCCGCAGTATGATCCTAATACGACCCGATATGAACTCGTCGCGGGACAGTATCAGCGCGTTTCCGTCGCGCTGAGCGGTAACGCGGCCCTGCCCGGTGACCGCTTCGCGATCACCAGCAGCGCGGTGGTCTATGTTGACCTTCCTGAGCCGGAGGGATTTCTTGGCATCGGGCCAGGCAATCCGTTCACCAAAACCTTCGATTTCGATGGGAATGGCACAACCGATCTGGAATTCCAAGCGGGCGTTGATATATTTGGATTCTACGTGGTCGGGGCAGCAGGAGCATCGACAAGAGTGGTCGGGGTATCCGGGTTTGGTGTAGTGCCAATGGTCTATGGTGAGTCGATTGGCTCGATACTAGGCCCAACTGCGAATCCTCGGGCCTCGTTGTTCCCGAGCGATCAGGCTTGGTTTGAGCTAACTGGTTACTCCCAGCTAAGTCACATTTTTAACGACGGTGGCAATGTTACAGGTGGCCCTTGGCACCCAGAGAATGACGCTGCCTACGGTGAAGATGCATATTTGGGATTCGAGTTTCAGGGTGATGATGGAACACATTACGGATGGCTTCGGATTCACGAGTTTGCTGGAGTGGGAGGATTTTTTCGCGAGTATGCCTATAACGATACTCCCGGAGAGAACATTCTGGCGGGACAGATACCTGAACCATCGACGACGGTGCTTCTGATAGGAGGATTCGCGTTCGTAGTCGGGCGTCGAAGGCGAAACAACCAAGGCATAACAAGACGCAGCAGAGCAACAGATGGGCGGCTGTGTTCTCGGAGCGGCAGGGCAATTCCAGATTCCATTGAGCAGCGACCCGCCCCCTCGCCCCATCTGTGCCTGTGCTCTGACGTTGGCGAGCGATGTTTGCCCATCATGGTCCGTCAGTCATTCCTTATTTTTAATTAGCCATCTATTTTGATCGATCCTTCCAGAACCGTTGCCCTTGTGGGCCGTCCCAATGTCGGCAAAAGCCGGCTGTTTAACCGGCTGTGCGGCCGCCGCCTCTCCATCGTGCACGATATGCCGGGGGTGACGCGTGACCTGATCTCGGCAGAGGTGCGGGATGATTATGTGCTGCTGGATACCGGTGGCATCGGGATGGAACTGGAGATGACGCCGAAGAACATCGCCGTGGCGGCCGAGGAGCAGGTGGAGTTCGCGATCCAGGCGGCTTCGGTGATCCTGTTCGTGGTGGATGTGCGCAGTGGGATCACCACGCTGGATGAGTTGGTGGCGGACAAGCTGCGGCGTTATGGCAAGGAGGTGCTGCTGGTCGCGAATAAGGCGGATAGCGAAGCCGAGGAGGCGGAAGCCGACGAATTCAGCCGCCTGGGCCTGGGCGAGCCATACCCGGTATCGGCTGAGCATGGCCGGGGCATGAGTGAGCTCAACGAGGCGATTGACGCCCGGCTGGGGCCGGTGCCGGAAGGCTCATCGGCGGATAAGGACAAGCGCATCCGGATTTCCCTGCTGGGCCGTCCCAACGTGGGCAAATCCTCCATCGGCAACCGTTTGCTCAAGTCGAACCGCCTGATCGTCAGCGATGTGCCCGGCACCACCCGTGACTCGGTTGAGCTGGATTTGGACTACCAGCATCCGGACGGGGAGTTGCTCAAGTTCCGCCTGGCCGACACCGCCGGCCTGCGGATGAAGCGCAAGGTGGATAGCCCCGTGGAGTATTTCTCCGGTGTGCGCACCCAACACGCGCTGGAACGCTCGGATGTGGTCTTCCTCGTGATCGATGCGGTGGAGGGCGTGACCAAGCAGGACCAGGCTCTGGCCGGGGAGGTGCTGGATGCCGGGCGTGCCCTGGTTGTTGTGGTCAATAAATGGGACCTCATTATCCAGCGTTGGGAGGAAGCGCCCATCGATGGCTATAAAAATCTGAAGCATTTTCTGAAGAACTACGAGGACTCGCTGCGCCGGGAGATGTTCTTCCTGCCGGATCCGCCGGTGCTCTTTGTCTCCGCCATGACCGGATTCAAAATCGAGTCGATACTGGAGACTGCCGCTGCGGTGCAGGCCACCCTTGACCTCAAGCTCCCCACCGGGCGGCTCAACCACCTGATCCAACGGCTGTTTGAAGAGCGTCCACCCAAATTTGTCGGCATCAAGCGCTTCAAGGTGTTCTACGCGGTGCAGGTCGCGTCACGTCCGCTGAAACTGCGCTTTTATTGCAACCGGGTCGAGCGGCTTGATCCCGGCTACCGCCGCTACCTGGAGAAGGCCATCATCCACGAGTTCCGCCTCAGTGGCTGCCCCGTGCGTTTCGACCTGGTCGGGAAAGAGCGCCGCTACGAGGACGGCGAGGGTGAGCATGCCCCGCGCCAGAGTGATCGGATTCAAAACAAAAACCGCGTGCGCAAGATGGGTGAACACGCCGCCAAAATCGACCGTAAGCATCCCGAACGCCGCCAGAAAATTACCCAGACCAAGGCCGCACACAATCGCGGCAAAAAGCGCTAGGCGGAGCTCAGCCATCGGTCAACACCGCGATCAGGGCGAGGAATACTCCTGACAGCTCTCGCCGGCAATGATGCCGGAGGCAGCGATCACGAGGAACTTGGTGCTCCAGTTGGGGCTTAGTTTTTCGGTCGCCAGCGCGGCCATCGAGCCCGCAAAGAGTGCGAAGGAAATACCGGGTGCGATCAGGAAGCTGACGTAGTGCGTGACAAAAATCACTGGCGACCCGTCAGCGGGCAGTTTGTTGATGCATGCATCGAATTCTGCCAGCACTGCAGCTTTTGTGGCTCGCCGTTCCCAAAATGAATTCAGCTCTACCGTCGCCTGCGGTGTGCCGAAGCCGAGTAACTCAGCCGTCTCGCGGCAGCGTGCCCATTGGCTGGTAAAGACCCGCGCGTTACGGACTTCCGCCTGCCGCAGAAATCCGAGTGAATTACTGAAAATCGCGGCAGATGAATTTCCGGAAAAGAGAATTTAACCACTTGCTACGCTACGGTTAAAACTCTCCGGTCCGGAATCTCAATCCATACCTCTTCTCCGAGGTAATTGGGTATTCCGGTTTTCATTGATCCACTAAAAATAGCGAAGAACCAGTTTATTGTCTGCCACTCCGGACAATTGCGATCAACGAAAACTGCTAGATGATTATTGCCGGCTGTTGTCTTTTACCGGCTGATTCAATCCTGCTTGGCATGAGCGGACAGCAATTGCTGCAACTCCTCGCGTTTGGCGGCATCCAGCTTTGGCCGGTGGGCGACCAGTTCCTCTTCGTGTTGCTTGTAGCAGCGGCACATGTCCTGCGACTCCATCACCTGCCGGTTGAATTTGCCGCAAAAGACGCAGAATGTAACGTGCAGCTTCAGGAGGAAACGCTTCAGTGGAGGAAGTTTTTCGTAGTCCTCTTTGGAGAGTGCATTGGAGACTTGCTTGCAGGTGAGCATGGAGAGAAGAGATACGTCTTATTTTGAGTTGAGCCAGTTTTGTTCGAGCAGAGTTTTGAGTTGAGTTCTTGCACGGTGCAACAGGACCCATAGATAATTCGGTGTAATATCCATTACCTTACAAACTTCCTCGGTGCTTTGGTCTTCAAGCACCTTCAGGACGAAGGCTTGACGTGCAGGATCTTTAACTTGATCGATACAAACTTCAAAAACTTTCCAAAATTCTCCGTTATCGTAAAATTTCCTCGGGTTAAATTCCCAGGGATCGGGATTGGTGGTGGCGATCCCGCTGTATTTGAACCAGAAACTTTCCAGCAGGGCTTCGTCCTCCGCCTCGATATCGACCTTGTTTTCTTTGATGGATTTACGGATCTGGTCCACGATCTTGTTGCGCATGATCCCGCGCAGCCAGAATTTGATATCACGGCTGCCGTCGAAGCGGTTGAGCGCCTTGATGCCCGCCAGAAAGGTGTCCTGCACACAGTCGGCCGCCGCATCCGGATTGCGCAGGCGGGACATGGCAAAGCCGTAGAGATAGTCGCCGTAAAGGTCCACCCATTGTTCGGGCGGTGTGATGGGGACCTTGGCTGCTGCTTTTTCCTGACACATGGCTGATGGGCTACGGTTGCAATCGATACGTGACAGCCTTCCCGCTCGAATCCAAAAGGGCAAGCGCTTCCTGTTCGGCGGCCCGCATTTTTGCGCGGTCGTCCTCGCTGCAGTCGTCGTAGCCGGCCAGGTGGAGCCAGCCGTGGATGAGGTAGAGTGCCAGCTCGCGGCTGAAGGGCTCGCCCAGTTCGGAGGCGCGCTGCCGGGCATGATCCACGGAGACGATGATCTCGCCGGCCGACTCCATCCCGGTATCCGCCGGGAAGGTGATGACATCGGTCGGCGTGGGATCGCCCATAAAATCGGCGTGGATCTGCGCAATGGTGGCATCATCCACAAAGGCGATCGACAGCTCACCGCCGGTTATCGGGAACTTGCCGGAGCGGAGGATGTCGGCAAACAAGGCCCGGGTCGCTGCTGCGGGCGGGGCGAGACGCGCATAGCGATTGCTAATTTCCAGTTGGAGCGGATTCATCGGCGTTGGTTTTGGGTGACGATTCTTTAGCGGCGTCTTTGTCGGCATGTTCTGCGGCATCCCCGCTGGCTTCGTCCTCATCCCGGGGGTATTCGATGCGCGCGTGCAGCATATTCAACACGGTGTAAATAAAGCTGCGGCGGATTTTATCCAGCTCTTGAAAGGTGAGCGGGCATTCATCCAGCTGACCGTCTTTAATCCGGTCCTGAAACATTTTATCGATGAGTTCCTCGACATTAGGCTGGGTGACTTTTTTCAGCGAGCGGCTGGCGGCCTCAATGCCGTCGGCAAAGAAAATGATGGCGCTCTCTTTAAAGGCCGGGCGCGGCCCATCGTAGCGATAGGTGCTTTCATCGATATGGACTTCCTCATTCTTGCCGGAGCTTGACGTTTTCGCGCGTCCGTTGACCTCACTGTCCTTTTTTTCGCGCTGTTGCGCCTGGTAGTAGAAATACTGGATCAAGCTGGTTCCGTGGTGCTGGCGGATCACATCCACGATCACCCGTGGCAGTTTGTTTTTACGCGCCAATTCGACGCCCTCCTTGACGTGGGCTTTAATCACCAGCGCGCTCATGGACGGGTTTTTCTGGTTGTGCGGATTAATGCCATCGCGCTGGTTCTCCACGAAATACTCCGGCTTGACCAGCTTGCCAATGTCATGGAAGAAGGAGCAGACCCGGCAGAGCAGGGGACTGGCACCGATCTCGGCCGCGGCATTTTCCGACAGATTGGCCACCATCAAACTGTGATGGTAAGTGCCGGGAGCCTCCATTTGCATGCGGCGCAGCAGCGGGTGGTTGAAGTCAGTCAGCTCCAGCAGCGTGATCTCGGTGGTGATTTTAAAGACTTGCTCAAAAATCGGCAGCAGCCCCACCGCGAGCACGCCGGTAAAGACCCCGACGATAAGCGCGATCAAGGTTTGCTGGCCGATCAGGCCGGCGGAGAAGCCATACAGCGGGGCAACTGCGGCACCGGCAATGGCCGCACTGAGTCCGACCAGCAGGCCGGCCCGCACCAGTTGGGAGCGCTTGCGGATGTTGGCGGCGGCAAAAGTTCCCACCACTCCGGAGAGAAAGGCGATCAGCAGTAATTCAATCGAGTTGCCGTGGAGGATCCCGAAGATGACTGAAATAATCAGCGCGGAAAGCACGGCCGGCGCCGGGCCGACCAGCACAGCCACCAGTATCGGGGCGAGGGCGTAAGGTGCGATGAAGGGAAGCAGGCTGCGGGTGGTGCCGCTGCTGATCAGACCGCTGTCCCCGATCAGCAGGATCATGCGGATTAACAGCAGATTCAGCAGAATGCTGACTGCGGTGATGGCAATGGCGCGGTTGCGTTTGCGCAGGTCCTGCATGCCCTGGCTGACGTAGATATAGACCGCCAGCAGCAGCAGCAGCGTGAGGATCAACCTGCCCAGAAACAGTTCGTTAAAAAACAGCGAGCGGTTACCTGCTTCCAGTTTAACCGTGCGGTAGGCACTGAGCCGTTCGAGATCAGCCTGGGTGATGATTTTGCCGGGCTCGACCAGCGTGTCGCCCTCGCTGAAAGTGATGACCGGTGGCTCGATTTCCTCCATCGCACGGTCGATGGCGCGTTGTGTGGCCGCCTGGCTGTAGATGAGGTTGGGCTGGAGTCCGGCGCTGAAAATCTCAAACAACAAGCGGGCCGTCTCGGAGTCGCTGGAGAGGGCGTTGAGCCGCACCCGGAGCGAGACCACGGCATCGTCGAGCAGGCGGGCATTGGGCAGGTTGGCGCGGCCGCTTTCGTCCACCAGCTGGATCAAGGTCAGTTGCGGCTTGTTGGCCTCGGCGCGGGAGGCGCTGTAAATACCGTCGTCAAAAATTGCTTTCATGACATTCAGGGCATCGCTCAACAGGCTGGAGCGCTCCCTGGGTTTGGTCTTGGCCGTCAGGCGGGTGATGCTCTCGGCCTGGATCGCCAGCTGGTTGCGCTGGATTACTTCCGCCACCGTTTCCTCCAGTTCCGGCGCGAGCACGTCTTCACCCTCGGATTCATAGTGGATCTGGGTCTTGGCGATACTGCTGTTCAGGTCGGCAATAAAAGCCCGGAATTTCTCATAGTGCTCGGAGCTGCGCTGAAAAACCGGCGGCACCTGGGCACGCACGGCAGCAGCCCGGGCCTCGGCCTCAACCTGGCTGATGTAGCTGAAGGGAAAGTCGGCGACGATACGTGACGGGGCCGCCTGGTTGAGGATGATGCGCGGCCCCTTGGGCTCTTCGCCCAAGAATGCAAGCATCACCACCAGCGCGGAAAAGAGAATGAACAGCCCGCTTTCGATCCAGCTGCTGGTCTCGAAGAAATGACTCGCGGCGGACGTATCGCTGTCGCGCCGCTTATCCTTGCGGGAGAGCTTACCGGCATCTTTCGCTTTGCGGGCGCGTGTTTTTTTGAATAGTGCGGCCATCGGGTAATTTACTCAGGAGTGTGTTGGGCGTAGGCGTTGATGATTTCCTGCACCAGCGGGTGCCGGACTACATCAGGGCCCTCGAAATGGAAGAGTTTGACCGGCTCCACCTGGTGCAGCACGCGCATGGCTTCGCGCAGACCGGACTGTTTGGAACGCGGTAAGTCGATCTGGGTTATGTCGCCGGTCACCACCATGCGGCTGCCATCGCCGAGCCGGGTCAGAAACATCATCATTTGTTCGTGGGTGGTATTCTGGGCCTCATCCAGCACGACAAAGGCATTGGAGAGGGTGCGGCCGCGCATGTAGGCGAGCGGGGCGATTTCAACTGCGCCGCGCTCGAGCAGTTTTTCGGTCTGCTCTTTGCCGATCATGTCGTGCATGGCATCATAGAGCGGGGTGAGGTAAGGCAGGATTTTTTCCTGCAGCTCGCCGGGCAGGAAGCCGAGTGCCTCGCCCGCTTCGACGGCGGGCCGGGTCAGGATGATGCGCTCGACCGCGCCATTGAGCAGCTCCTGCAAGGCCATGGCCATCGCCAGGTAGGTCTTGCCGGTGCCGGCCGGGCCAATGCCAAAGGTCACCGGGTAGCGCGCGATCGCCTGCAGGTAGCGCTTCTGGTTGAGGGTCTTGGGCACCACCGTCTGCCGCTTGAGCCGGATCACCAGGGGATCGGCGTAAATACTGCGCAGCTCCCCGTCCCGGTCCTCCACCACGCAGCGCAGGGTGTAGTGAAAGTCCGAGTTGCGGATGTGGATGCCTTGCCGGCGGGCACTTTCGAGCAGCTCGAAGAGTGCTTTGACGCGGGTCACGGACTCGCTGCTGCCCTCGACTTCGACCCAGTCCTCACGGCTGGCCAGGCGCACCTCCAGTGCCCGCTCCACTTCCTCCAGATTTTTGGGGTCGTGATTGAACAGCTGGCTCAGCTGGCGCGCGTTGGCAAAATGTAGCGTCTCTTGTGGCATGGTTCCGTCCGGCGTGTGTTGTTTGAGAGGAGGGGCGTTGCAGCGCGGACCCCTAGTCGGCGATGCAGGCGTGCAGCCGTTCCCACATCGCGGCCATAGAATCCGGCAGCACCCGTGTGTCGCTGATCACCGGCATAAAGTTGGTGTCGCCGTTCCAGCGGGGCACGACGTGACAATGCAGGTGCGAGGGGATACCGGCTCCGGCGGCTTTGCCAAAGTTGAAACCGGTGTTGAAGCCGTCGGGTTTGAGTGCCCGGGTGAGGATTTCCTGGGCTTTGATAATCAGGTCCATCAGCTCGTAGCGTTCCTCGCGGCTCAGGTCTTCGAGCCGCCCAACCTCACGGAAAGGCAATACCAGCAGGTGCCCGGCGTTGTAAGGATAGCGGTTCATCACGATGTAATTGTGCTGTCCGCGCCAGAGGATGTATTCCTGACGGTCGTCGCCCGTTTCCGTGATGCGGGTAAAAGGGTTCCCTCCGTCCTGCGGGTGCCTCGGCGCGAGAATGTAGGGCATCCGCCAATAGGCATGCAGCCGCTGCATCGAGGGCGGAAGCTCGGTCTGACTGGGATTGGATGTAGGCTGACTCATAGACTGTAACGACTTAACTTGGTCTTTTTAATGGCTTTCGTCGATGGTTAATAAAGAATTTAAAAGGACCCGGCTCCCCTTCTGTCCCGTAGCCATCGCAGCCCTCCGTCACGGTCAAGGTCTTGTTCGGAATTTTTTAATGGGTGTCCTTTAAATTTGTTTAATGGGTGTCCTTTAAATTTGTCCTTTCCCCGCTAATGCCTCCAACTAGCCTCAGGAATCAGCCCATGCACCAAACCCCCTTAAATCGTTACAATCAGTCCAGATGACAAACATCCAACAACGCGCCGCTCTCCAACGCCAAATCTGGCAGATTGCGAACGACGTGCGCGGCTCCGTCGATGGCTGGGACTTCAAGCAGTATGTCCTCGGCACCCTCTTCTATCGCTTCATCAGCGAAAACTTCGCTGCCTACATCGAGGCCGGTGATCCGGACATCCACTACGCGGACCTGCCCGACAGCGTCATTACCCCGGAGATCAAGGACGACGCCATCAAGACCAAGGGCTACTTCATCTACCCCAGCCAGCTTTTCTCCAAACTCCTCGCCACCGCGCACACCAACGAGAGCCTGAACACCGACCTCGCCGCCATTTTCTCCGCCATCGAGAGTTCCGCCAACGGCTACCCCTCGGAGCAGGACATCAAGGGCCTCTTCGCCGACTTCGACACCACCAGCAACCGCCTCGGCAACACCGTCAAAGACAAAAACCTCCGCCTCGCCGCCGTCCTCACCGGCGTCGGTGGCCTCGACTTCGGCGACTTCGAGGGCAGCCAGATCGACCTCTTCGGCGATGCCTACGAGTTCCTCATTTCCAACTACGCCGCCAATGCCGGCAAATCCGGTGGCGAGTTTTTCACCCCGCAGCACGTCTCCCGCCTCATCGCCCAACTGGCCATGCACCAGCAGACCGGCGTCAACAAAATCTACGACCCCGCCGCCGGTTCCGGCTCCCTGCTGCTCCAGGCCAAGAAGCACTTCGACGCCCACATCATCGAGGACGGCTTCTTCGGGCAGGAAATCAACCACACCACCTACAACCTGGCGCGGATGAACATGTTCCTGCACAACATCAACTACGATAAGTTCAACATCCAGCTCGGCAACACGCTCACCGATCCCCACTTCCTCGGCGACAAGCCCTTCGATGCCATCGTCTCCAATCCGCCCTATTCGGTGAAATGGAAAGGCAGCGACGATCCCACCCTCATCAACGACGACCGCTTCGCCCCCGCCGGCGTCCTTGCCCCCAAATCAAAGGCCGACTTCGCCTTCGTCCTCCACGCCCTCAGCTATCTCTCCGCCAAAGGCCGCGCCGCCATCGTCTGCTTCCCCGGCATCTTCTACCGGGGCGGGGCCGAGCAAAAAATCCGCCGCTACCTGGTGGATAACAACTACGTCGAGACCGTCATCTCCCTCGCCCCCAATCTCTTCTTCGGCACCACCATCGCCGTCAACATCCTCGTGCTCTCCAAGCACAAAGCCGACACCAAGACCCAGTTCATCGACGCCTCCGCCCTTTTCAAAAAGGAGACCAACAACAACATCCTCACCGACGAGCACCTCACCCGCATCATGGAAGTCTTCGACTCCAAGGAAAACGTCGAACACTTCGCCCGCTCCGCCCCCGTCGAGGAAGTCGCCGAGAAAGACTACAACCTCTCCGTCAGCACCTACGTCGAAGCCAAGGACACCCGTGAGGTCATCGACATCACCGCCCTGAACGCCGAACTCGCCACCACCGTCGCCAAAATCGACCGCCTGCGTGGCGAGATCGACGCCATCGTCGCGGAAATTGAGGGACCGGGCTCATGAGCAAAAAAGCAAAAAGCATCACCGTTTTAGACGAAGCGATCCGCATTGCACAGGATGATTACATCTCGCTGACCGATATGCTGCGCTCCAAAGATGGGCACTTCTTCATTACAGACTGGCTCCGCAACCGAAATACTGTGGAATACCTCGGGATTTGGGAACGCGTGCACAACCCGGATTTTAATTATGGCGAATTCGCCACAATTAAAAGTCAGGCGGGGCTGAACAGTTACAAAATCAGCGTGAAAGAATGGGTTGCCCAAACCAACGCTATCGGCTTGCGGGCAAAAGCAGGGCGCTATGGCGGCACTTATGCGCATCCAGACATCGCTTTCGAGTTCGGCATGTGGATCAGCGCCGAATTTAAGATCTATTTAGTCAAGGAGTTCCAGCGCCTCAAAAACGAGGAATACAAACAGCTCGGCTGGGACGTCAAACGCCAGCTCACCAAAATCAACTACCGCATCCACACCGATGCGATCCAGGCTAATCTGATTCCCCCCAGCCTAAGCAAACAGCAGATCAGCTTTGTCTATGCCTCCGAGGCCGACCTGCTGAATGTCGCGCTCTTTGGCCGCACCGCAAAAGAATGGCGCGAGCAGAACCCAGGTGAGAAAGGCAATATCCGCGACTATGCCAACGTTTCGCAACTCGTCTGCCTGGCCAACTTGGAAAATTTGAACGCCCTCTTCATCCACGAAGCCATGCCACAACCAGAGCGGCTACAAAAACTCAACCGCATAGCCATTGAACAAATGGAAATTTTAACCAGCGAGCACAGCCGCCGACTTTTGGGGGAAGGAGCAACGCAATGAGCGACATCATCCTTTACACCACCGAGGACGGGAAGACGAAGATCGACCTGAAGCTTGAAAACGGCACCGTCTGGCTTACCCAGCTTCAAATCGCCGATCTATTCCAGACCTCGAAACACAATGTATCCATTCACACAAAGAACATCTTTGAAGATGGAGAGCTCAGCAAGGTGGCAACTGTTAAGGAATCCTTAACAGTTCGAAAGGAAGGCACACGAGAAGTTCAACGCACCATTGAACTCTACAATCTGGACGTGATTCTGGCCGTCGGCTACCGCGTCCGTTCCCCGCGCGGCACCGAATTCCGCCGTTGGGCATCCACGGTTCTCAAAGAATACCTCGAAAAAGGCTTCGCCATGAATGACGAGCGCCTCAAAAACCTCGGCGGCGGCAACTACTGGAAAGAACTCCTCGACCGCATTCGCGACATCCGCTCCAGCGAGAAGGTGATGTATCGGCAGGTGCTCGACCTCTACGCCACCGCCACCGACTACGACCCGAAGAGTGAAGCGAGCCTGCAATTCTTCAAGATCGTCCAAAACAAACTGCACTACGCCGCCCACGGCCACACCGCCAGCGAGGTGATCTACCTCCGGGTGGACAGCACCAAGCCTTTTGCCGGACTTAGCACCTTCAAAGGCAGCCAGCCCACCCAGGCGGAGGCCATGATCGCCAAAAACTATCTCAGCGAGCAGGAGCTGCGCGTACTCAACAACCTCGTCTCCGCCTACTTCGACCTCGCGGAACTCAACGCCATCGAACAACGCGAAATGCGCATGGCGGATTACGTGCGCGAACTCGACACCATCCTCAAATCCGCAGGCCGCAAACTGCTCGAAAACGCCGGCACCATCTCCACCAGCCAAGCGCAGGAAAAGGCCAGGCTGGAACTGCAACGCTACAAAGCTCTCAATCTGGATCAGGTCGAAAAAGACTACCTGGAAACCATCTCAGCTCTGGAAAAGCAGGCGAAAAAAGAGAGCCGGAAGAAAGGAGGCGAGGCGTGAGCAAAGGACAATTTACAGTGCATAATGCACAGTTCACAATGAGCAACCCTAACGCTACCCTGTTACCTTCAACTGTAAATTGTGCATTATGAACTGTAAATTGAACAAGCTGCTCGATGGCGTCGAGGTGGAGTGGAAGGCTTTGGGGGAAGGAGACCCGAAATGAGCAAAAAGAAAAAGACCGAGATCTCCATCCGCTCCGCCGCCGCCGAATACCTCACCTTTATTACGGCAAGTGGTGAGGGCGGAGTGGAAGCCGTCTATGCCGATGAGGATGTCTGGCTCTCCCAGAAAATGATGGGCACACTTTATGGAGCGAACGTGCGCACGGTCAACGAGCACCTCAAAAACATCTTTGCCGACAACGAACTGGAGGAAAATTCAGTTGTCCGGAAATTCCGGATAACTGCCTCCGACGGGAAAAACTACAACACCCTGCACTACAACCTCTCCGCCATCATCGCCGTCGGCTACAAGGTGAACTCCGAGCGCGCTGTCCAGTTCCGTAAATGGGCCACCGGCATCATCAAGGAATTCACCGTCAAAGGCTTTGCCATGGACGATGAGCGCCTCAAAAACGACGGCACCATCCTCGGCAAAAAATACTTTGAGGAACAGCTCCAGCGCATCCGCGAAATCCGCCTCAGCGAGCGCAAGTTCTACCAGAAAATCACCGACATCTACGCCACCGCCCTCGACTACGATGTCACGGCCACCGCCACCCAACGCTTCTTCGCCACCGTCCAGAACAAGCTCCACTGGGCGATCCACGGCCAGACCGCAGCCGAAGTCATTGTCTCCCGCTCCAGCGCGGAAAAAACCCACATGGGCCTCACCACCTGGCAGGATGCTCCCCACGGGAAAATCCAGAAGTTCGATGTCAGCGTCGCCAAGAACTACCTTACCGATACCGAACTCGCCCAACTGCAACGCCTTGTGAACGCCTACCTCGACATCGCCGAAGACATGGCCCAGCGCAACATCCCCATGACCATGGCCGACTGGGAAGAACGCCTCAACCGCTTCATCGCCGCCACCGACCGCGCCATCCTCCAGGACGCCGGTAAGGTCACCGCAGAGATCGCCAAAGCCCACGCCGAAAGCGAGTTCGAGAAATACCGCATCGTCCAGGATCGCCTCTATCTGTCGGACTTTGATAAACAAATCCTCGCTCTGGGAAATCTGGAAAACGAACGCGATCCGAAAGGCGAGCCAGTAGAAAGTAGGGGAGCATGACCGTGAAGAACACTGCAATGACTCCGCCGCCGGATGGCTACGGCGAATGGCTCGCAGACCTGCGGCACCGGATTCACCACGCCCGGCAGTCCGCCACGCTGGCGGTCAATCGTGAGTTGATTGCCCTCTACTGGCAAATCGGTCAGGACATTCTGGTGCGGCAGGAAGCCCAAGGCTGGGGGGCCAAGGTCATCGACCGGCTCGCCCACGACCTCCGCAGCGCCTTCCCCGACATGAAGGGATTCTCCCCCCGCAACCTTAAATACATGCGAGCCTTTGCCCACGCCTGGCCCGATAAGGAATTTGTGCAAGGGGTGCTTGCACCATTGCCTTGGTATCACCAGATCGCCTTGCTCGATAAGCTAAAAACTGCGGAAGAACGTCGCTGGTATCTGCACAAAGCGCTGGAAAACAACTGGTCCCGCAACGTCCTAGTCATGCAGATCGAGTCCGGTCTCATCGACCGCCAAGGAGCCGCCCTCACCAATTTCGACCAGCAATTGCCCAAACCTCACTCTGACCTCGCCCGCGAGGCTCTCAAAGATCCCTACCGCTTCGATTTTCTCTCCCTCGGCGAGGAAGCGAAGGAACGCGACATCGAAAATGCGCTGGTCCGTCATGTCACGGATTTCCTCCTCGAACTCGGAGCCGGTTTCGCCTACGTCGGCAAGCAGGTGCTCGTCGAAGTCGGCGGCGAGGATTTCTTCATCGATCTGCTCTTCTACCATCTGAAGCTGCGCTGTTATGTGGTCATCGAATTGAAAGCCGGCGATTTCAAACCCGAACACCTCGGCCAGCTCGGCTTTTACCTCACCGCCGTGGATCGCCAAATCAAAGCCCCAGAAGATCTGCCCACCATCGGACTCCTCTTGTGCAAAAGCAAAAACAAGCTCGTAGCGGAATACGCCCTCGGCACCAACAAGCAGCCCCTCGGCATCGCCAAATACCAACTCCAGAAAGCCCTGCCCAAAACCCTGGAGGGCAGCCTGCCCAGCATCGAACAAATCGAACGTGAATTGCAGGGAGGGGAGGCATGAACGAGAGGGAAAAATTGAAACCACGACGGAGGTCTGCCGGAGATGCCGAAGCAATGAACACGAATTTTCACGAATGCGGATTCTTGGAGAAATTGCTCGATGGCGCCGAGGTGGAGTGGAAGGCGCTGGGGGAAGGAGGCGAGGCGATTTACAGTGCACAATTTACAGTGCACAGCTCACAATTTTCCATGAACACTCATGCCACTAACCTGCTAACCTCAACTGTAAATTGTGCATTATGAACTGTAAATTGAACATGCTGCTCGATGGCGCAGAGGTGGAGTGGAAGGCGCTGGGGGAGGTGGCTGTCTATTCAAGAAGGCGAGTTAGTTCAGATACGCTCGACGAGACAAACTATGTCGGAGTCGATAATCTACTACAAAACAGAGGCGGCAGAACAGATTCGAAGCATGTTCCAAGCACAGGTAGTTTCGTGGAATATCTAGCAGGAGATGTTTTGATAGGCAATATCCGCCCATATCTACAAAAAATATGGCATGCGGATCGTAGTGGAGGAACTAATGGAGACGTTCTTGTCGTTCGCCCTATTATCGAAAATCTGAACACTCGTTATTTGTATCAAGTGTTGAGTTCGGAGAAGTTTTTTTCCTACAATATGCAGCATGCCAAAGGGGCTAAAATGCCACGAGGAAGCAAAGATAAAATTTTGGAATTCCAAATCCCCATCCCGCCGCTGCACGTTCAAAAAGAAATCGTCCGCATTTTGGACACCTTCACCGAGCTGACCACCGAGCTGACCACCGAGCTGACCAACCGGAAAAAACAATACAACCACTACCGCGACCAATTGCTCCGCTTTGAAGAGGATGAGGAAACCACAGAAGACACAGAAGGCACAGAAAAGAGAAAGGTCGAGTGGAAGACGCTGGGGGAGGTGGCCAATATTCAGCGAGGAGCATCTCCTAGACCAATTGCAAAATACATCACGGATGATGTAAGTGGTGTGCCATGGATCAAGATTGGCGACACTTCGCTAGGGTCAAAGTATGTCGAGAGCACTGCTCAAAAGGTCACCCAAGCTGGCGCAAAAATGTCCCGCATTCTGAGTAAGGGGGACTTCATCATGTCCAATTCCATGAGCTTTGGTAGACCTTATATTTTGAATATAAGCGGGGCAATCCATGACGGATGGGCATCTATCAGTGGTTTCAGCGATAAGTTAAACCCAGACTACTTGTATCACTATCTCTCCGCGAACACGGTTCAGAGCTACTGGGCAGGAAAAATAAACAGCGGTTCAGTTAGCAATTTAAATGCTGACATTATCAAGACCTTGCCTGTCCCCATCCCCCCCCTTGCCGAGCAAGCCCGCATAGCCGCCATCCTTGACAAGTTTGACACCCTGACGCACTCGATCAGCGAGGGTTTGCCGCGGGAGATTGAGCTGCGGCAGAAGCAATACGCGTATTACCGGGACCTGCTGCTCAGCTTCCCGAAACCCGAACCGCAAAAGAAAGGAGACACCGGAGATGCCGGACAAAGAAAACATCACACGCCAGCATCCCGATGACCTGATCGGCGAGATCAAGTCCTTGATCGAGCAAGGCTGGAGTCAGGCTGTGGCGGCGGTCAATAGTGCCCTCACGGTCACTTATTGGCACGTCGGTCGGCGGATCAATGAAGAACTCCTGCAAGGCAAGCGGGCGGAGTATGGCAAGAAGGTGATTGAGCAAATTGCCGAAATCCTAGTGCTGGATTATGGCAGGGGATTTGAGGCGAAAAACCTCCGCCGGATGATGAAATTTGCAGGGTTGTTCCCCGATTTTGAAATTGTCGCACCACTGGTGCGACAATTGAGTTGGTCGCACTTTCTCATACTGATTCCCTTGAAATCGGATGAAGCGCGTTCTTTTTACGTGAGGCAGGCTGTTGAAGCAGGATGGAGCAAGCGTGAACTCCAGAAGCAAATCGAACGCAAGGCGTTTGAGCGCGCGGAAATCGCCGACACCAAGCTGGCACTGGCAGATGGCGGAACGCAAGCTCTTGGAGGGAGACCGCAATGATGTTTGAAACTTGGGATTTGCTGCTGAGCTTCCCGAAATCGAAAGCCAAATCGGAGATGAGCGCATGAGTCCTATGGATCAGAAAATTGCGTCACCAGCGGTGGCACATTCCAATATTTCATGCCTCGCAACGGGCTTATCCATCGGTCTTTCAGACCTTGTTGGGTTTGTTGCTTGGTTTCATAGCCCTGCGCTGCGCTTCGGACTATGCTGGTATCCAACTGGTCTTTCAGACCTTCCAGCTCCAACGGAACGTCTTCTTCCAGCTCCAACAGAACGTCTTCTTCCAACTCCGCCGGAACGTCTACTGCCAGCTCCGCCGGAATGTCTACTGCCAGCTCCGCCGGAACGTCTACTTCCAGCTCCAACGGAACGTCTTCTGCCAGGTCTGAAAGACCGTCCCGATACCAGCATAGCCCGTAGGGCTATGACTGCATGCCAACCCATATTCCTAGGTCTGAAAGACCGCCGGATTGTATGTATGGCGGAAACGTCCACGCCGCCATCCATCGGTCTTTCAGACCTTGTTGGATTTGTTGATTGGTTTCATAGCCCTGCGCTGCGCTTCGGACTATGCTGGTATCCAACTGGTCTTTCAGACCTTCCAACTCCAACAGAACGTCTTCTTCCAGCTCCAACAGAACGTCTTCTTCCAACTCCGCCGGAACGTCTACTGCCAGCTCCGCCGGAACGTCTACTGCCAGCTCCGCCGGAACGGCTTCTGCCAACTCCGCCGGAACGTCTTCTTCCAGGTCTGAAAGACCGTACCGATACCAGCATAGCCCAACGGGCTATGACTGCATGCCAACCCATATTCCTAGGTCTGAAAGACCGCCGGATTGTATGTATGGCGGAAACGTCCACGCCGCCATCCATCGGTCTTTCAGACCTTGTTGGGTTTGTTGCTTGGTTTCATAGCCCTGCGCTGCGCTTCGGACTATGCTGGTATCCAACTGGTCTTTCAGACCTTCCAACTCCAACAGAACGTCTTCTGCCAACTCCAACGGAACGTCTTCTTCCAGCTCCGCCGGAACGCCTTCTGCCAACTCCGCCGGAACGTCTACTTCCAGGTCTGAAAGACCGTACTGATACCAGCATAGCCCGTAGGGCTATGGTTGGGTGCCCCCACATTCCAAGGTCTGAAAGACCGGCGGATCCATGCACGAACGTCCTTGTCCCCCCATTCATCCTCAGCCCTTTCTAAACCTATGCCACAATCGCTCGCCATCAACATCTTACATATCATTTTCAGGTTCTTCGCGATTTTTAGTGGTTCAAATTTAAAAAAGAGCGGCTAAATAATAGTCGTATGAATGTAGAATCATTGTTTCACGATTTGTTAGGATTAGGCACGGATTGGCGTGTGAAAGAGT
>Ga0100391_1002505_pt1 | contig 19387 bp, 17 predicted proteins | sample CryGeymeta201515_FD_81541 | JGI IMG/M metagenome (GOLD analysis project Ga0100391, IMG submission 81541) | Groundwater microbial communities from Crystal Geyser aquifers in Utah, USA - Crystal Geyser metaG 2015-15 | ecosystem: Environmental > Aquatic > Deep subsurface > Groundwater | place: USA... | reverse complement strand
CTCTCAGCCCTCTGCTTCTGCAGTGCCATCAACTCAGCCCTCTGCAGTACCTAGCTCTCAGCCCTCTGCTTCTGCAGTGCCATCAACTCAGCCCTCTGCAGTACCTAGCTCTCAGCCCTCTGCAGTGCCATCAACTCAGCCCTCTGCAGTACCTAGCTCTCGGCCCTCTGCAGTGCCATCAACTCAGCCCTCTGCAGTACCTAGCTCTCGGCCCTCTGCACTACTTAAGTAGCTCCCAGAGCAAAGGAAGAAGGCATTAGAGGTTACTCCCTTCTTTGTTTAAGCTTTTTTAACCTTTTCATTGTTTGTTTGTGATTAATCTCCTCGTACTTGCATTTCTGTACGATCCATACTTACTAGCTAGCTAGTGTATAAGTAGAGAGGTCATACTCTTTATTTAATCAACTATACTTTGCCACTGTCAATGCGTTAAATGCTTAGATCGAGAGGATTAAGAGAAATGTGTCTTATGTTAAGTGGAAGCTAGAAATAAAGACTCTAGGGGCCGTTGAAACCCTATGTCTCATGTACTAGTAAACGTTTACAGAGGGAGTACCTAGCTCTCAGCCCGCTGCAGTGGTACCATCAACTCAGCCTTCTGTCCCCTTCCCTGTCAGCAGTAGTAGTACTTAGCCAAGGTACGATACTACTCACGCATCATGGGCATTTTGGGAATTACTAGTACTAACTATCTTTCTGGCTACGTTTTTCTTTTCTGTTTGAAGTCCGCATCAATGAGATTCGTATCGACATGCCAGGCGAAGATACGGATGAATTCTTTGAACTTGCAGGTCCTCCTGGATTTGATCTCACTGGATTGACATACTTGGTGCTCGGAGACGATTCCGGGGGATCAGGCTCCATTGAATCGGTCACCGATTTGGACGGTGTCGCCATTCCTACTTCAGGCTATTTGTTGGTGGCTAAAAAAAGCACCTTCATTTTAGCAACCCCTGACCTGATCAGTAATTTCAACTTTGAAAATAGTGACAATGTTCACCACTTTTTGGTCAAAGACTTTACGGGAGCAAACGGCGACGATCTTGACACGGACGACGACGGAGTCTTGAACGTTGAGCCGTGGGATGCCGTCATTGACTCGGTGGCTCTAGTCGAGAGTTTCTCGACGGGAGAGAAAATTTATACAGATACCACCGTCGGTCCAGATGGAACCTTTGTACCTGGTCATGCCTTCTATTGCGAAGAATTGGGAGGTTGGCAGATTGGAACTTTCGAAATCGGAAATGAAACTCCGGGCTCGGATAATAGCTGTGACTCCGATGTAGATGATGTAGAAGAGGTCCTGATCAATCAAGTTCAAGGCTCGGGCACCGAATCACCGCTGATCGGTAAAACTGTCTCTATCACGGGTATTGTCACGTCTGCCGACTCGGATTTGAAAGGATTCTTTGTTCAGTCCCTCCCCCAGGATGACGATGGCGATGAAATGACCTCCGAAGGCATCTTTGTTTTTGTGGGAACAGTGCCATCGGTTTCGGTATCACGAGGTGATATCGTTGAGGTCACGGGGAAGGTCGAAGAATCCTTCAGTTCCACTCAGATCAGCGAAGATTCCACTGTTCTTATCAGTTCTGGAAACGTGCTGCCCGATCCTGTGGTCATTAACCTTCTGGAAGGTAGCTTTGGAGTAATTGAAGGCGATTCTCTTGAATTCGAAATTGATTTGGAACGTTTCGAGAACATGTACGTTACCTTCGCAGGTGAACTCATGATTACGGAGCAATTCAATCTCGATCGCTTCAATGAAGTTAAGCTCGTGGCTGTTGATGAAATCATCGGGCGCCCCATCACCTTTACCCAGAACAACCAGAAAGATACCGTTGGTTTTCGGGAGCATCTCCAGAATTTGGCCGCTCGACGCATCACTTACGATGACGGTTCAAACACGCAAAATCGAGGCGTTTCGCTACTGGATGGTTTCAACCCGGACGGTAATGGATACCGCGAGGAAGTGGCACGGCGTATGGGAGACAAGGTCCAGGGCTTGACTGGAGTCCTGACCTATACTTTTGGAGCTTTTCGTGTAATTAGCTCCTTCCAGGGAGAGAACCAGAACGCTTTTGTGGCCTCCACGAACCGTCCGGACGTGCCAAGCCTGTCAGGAAGTCGCACCTTTGCCACTTTCAACGTCCTAAACTTCTTTACTACCTTCGGATCACGAGGAGCAGAAAATGCGGAAGAGTTTGATCGTCAGTTGAAGAAATTGGTCAACGCCATCATTCAATCGGATGCTGACATTTACGGTTTGATTGAGATTGAGAACGACTTCTCTTCGAATGGCTCTCCTATTCAAACCCTGGTAACTGCCATCAATGATAAGCTTGGGATCGACGAATTCACTTATGTCCAGCCTCCGACTGATCGTGTTGGATCTGATGCAATCGCCGTGGCTCTCATTTACAAAAAGTCCACCATTCGTGAATTTCCGGGAGCCACTCCTGCTGTCTTGGACTTTGAGGACATGAAAACTCGGGCGGCTCTGGCTCAATCCTTTCAAGCCGCGAACGACGACGACGACAACTCCCCGTGCTTTACGGTCTCTGTAAATCATTTCAAGTCCAAGGGCAGCGATTGCGATGACTTGGACGATCGAAATCTAGATGATGGCCAAGGAAATTGCAACTTAACTCGCCTCAACGCCGCTGAGAAGCTGGTTGCTTGGTTGGCCACAAGCCCTACCGGACAAGTCTGCAACAATCGCCGCATGATCGTTGGGGATTTGAACTCGTACCGCCAGGAAGACCCTATCGCGTTTCTGGAAACCAACAACTATCGCAATGTCATTAACGACGTCAAAACCCATTCGTACGTCTTTGACGGTCAGACAGGAACCCTGGATTACATCATGGTCAATACTGAGATGGCCGTTGAACTAGTGGCCGATGGTGGTATTTGGTCGGGTGCCAACTCTGATGAAGCCGATGCATTGGATTACCAAACCCGCTTTGGTCGTGATGCGTCCTATTATAATGGCGAAACGCCGTGGCGTGCCTCTGATCACGATATGGTTATTGTGGGACTGAATTTGTAATTTCTTACTACTCTAGTCAAAATTAAGTAAAATAATGATCTTGTCTCAACGTATCGTATTGTAGCACTGTGTTGTCCATCTGCGCCAACTTTATCATCTGTCATAATATTGGTTGGGGACGGGCAGATTGGAAGATTATTTTGAAAACGGAAGTGAAAGCATTGGTTGGAACTTGGGACTCCAAACTCCAACGCATGCCAATTTTCTCTTTGGAGAAGCAGCAGGGGACCAGTGCCCCTCGATATGATATCGAGAAACAAATGCCTCTAAGAAGTACGGTCAGACGGTCAGACGCGAATCTAAGGCAGTGCCTTTCCGTATTCGACTGTGATGGCTTTCTGAAGATGCCTTATATTGACTACCAGGTACCATGGTACCTGGTACCTACCAGGTACCTGGTACTCTTCGAAAATGTTCAATAAAGCTTTGTACAGTACCAGGCATCAAGTCAGCAGTTACTACCAGGTACGTAGTATTCCAAAAGCTTCTTTGCATCCGACGGCGGATCTTGTGGGCGGCTGCTTTAAAGGCTGCTACCAGGTAGTAGTACCAGGTTGGTGAGTTCTACCTGGTACCGTTCGCAACCGTCGCCTTAATTATTTCAGAGTGTATTAGACTTCTTTTAGGAAAACCCTAGACTAGTCTAGTAGACTAAGTAGTAGACTAGACTACCAGGTAGTAGATTCTAGTCTACCCTATTCGCGCGGCAGGACAGGGTGTGAGCCGGCGAGTTACTCTAACGTAGGAGTAATAGACTGATGCCGACATACTGACACGAATGAAAGTCTTCAGAGTTGCTGTTAAACACAACACATCATTCTTATCATTATTTCGACTGAAAAAGAAAAAGAAAATGTTTGATAGAGTTTCGATAAAAGTAAGCTTTTACTCTGGAAACTACCTTTCGATAAAAGTCTGTGAAGTAGTTGGCTACATGTTACAGTACATAGCCAATGCAATTATAGATCTACTCGGAGAGAATCTTCGACCGTTTCATCCAGCTGTGACCTGTGACATTGCAAAATTGGATACGTGAAATGTGAAACTGTGAAACTTACACGTACTCACCACTCACCTCGACTTTATCTCATAGCCCATAGCCTGCCATATTTACTTTTACACTCGAGTATCAGACACTAGCGAAAATTAGAAATTGAATACAAACAACAATGAAGTTTACTTCCATTTCGCTCCTTCTTTTTACAGCCATTTCAGAGGGTTTTCAACCGATGGAGCCTGCACACACTGGGATGATTGCCCCAACCAGCCGAGGATCCCCTCTAAAAATGTCGCTGGAAAAATATTCGGATGAACTGCGCCGAACGGCTAAAACTATTGTTCGACCTGGTAAGGGTATCTTGGCTTGCGATGAATCCACCGGTACCGTCGGGACGCGTCTTGAAAGCATCGGATTGGAGAATAAAGAAGAAAACCGCCGCGATGTAAGTTATTGGTTTTGCATACCGTGTCATTACTTCCTTCTCCCCGAATGATTCTAAAAAAGGCAAATTATTATTATTTTCTCTTGTGCAATGATTGGTCTAGTGGCGCGAACTTCTTTTCAGGACAGAGAACCTCGGAGATTACGTCTCTGGAGCAATTTTGTTCGAAGAGACTCTATACCAAACTGCTGCCGACGGAACTCCTTTTGTAAAGGTTCTTGACAAAAATGGAATCATCCCCGGAATTAAGGTGGATACTGGATTGAAGCCCCTCTGTGGCGGAGGTGAAGGCGAAAAATGGTGTTCTGGATTGGATGGTCTCTACGAAAAATGCAAAAGCCACCGCCAGCATCGTATTGTTAATGGCGAGCGCACTTCTTGCTGTTGCTCTTGCTTAAGGTATACGTCAGAAAAACATTTAGGGTTTGATGCACTGTGAACTGCAGACGGAGTGACAATCACTGCCTCTATTATTATTTCTCCTTTGTCCTTGCACATCTGTGGTAAGTAATATGAATGACTAAAGGTGTGTTAAATGTGTATACGTGGTTACGTTCATGATTATGATCTTATTATCATAATTACCCGGCACATGTCCGTCGTCGAGAATGGTTTTCAGTTTTCGCGACGCATCTGTCATCTGTCATTCCATTATTTTTTGAATGATTTTTATTATTAAAACGGATTACCAGATTATGCAGATGAGAGTTGGGGATAAAATATCATGAATCCACCCGTAGCTAGAGTCTAGATGTATGAAATATCGCCATTAAAAAACATAAAAATAGTTATGCATCATCGCCGTCTGGATTGAAAGCCAGTTTTGAGAGAGAACGTACACATACATGGCGACTTGCTAAATTCTGGAATCGCTTGTCCTGGACGGAGGGGAGATTCAGCGCCTGCACAGCTCAGCAAAGCGCAGACGGTGAGAGCAAAGAAGCCGTAATACTAGTAGTTTGCTGCAAGTTCCGGAGTAATACAACACTGTGCGATCGTCTTGAAGACGTTGTCGACGTGACTGTTCCCATATAATGTTATCCAACACCATACTATACCAGTTACGACTATTCCGCTCGAATTGCCAGAATTGATCTCCTGCTAGTTAGCTTTACCATTTGAGGTCATGCTAGTTATTTGAGTACAGTACTGGTATCTAGTACCCCTATATCGGTCACGCTACACTTGAACCAGCGCTCTAAAAGGATACGACTATTATTACGACGACGACGACGTGGTTGCTTAAACGTCACGTGTTTTTGTTCAACTGATTGCAAAGCAATAGTCTAGTTATATCTTCTTCTTGGGGTTCTCTCATCATTGTAATGACAGATACTTACGTGTCGTTTAATCTAAATATTCCTTCGGGTACTGTGGTAGATCCTTCTGAAAAAAGTATTCTAGTATGGTAGTCACCGACCAAGTCGCTCTGTGACTACTCGAGGATCCCGCATAATCAGTTTTAGTGTCGCTGCGGAAAATGTTTCTACTTGTAGCTTTCGCAACGGCTTCAAATGTACCACGAAGAAACAATATCGCACCCCAGAAAGCATATTGTTTTAACACCGCCATTCCATGTCCTACCGAAATTAAGTACCAGGTAACTAACAGTAGCTAATGTAAGTTCCAGCTGCACCCCTCCAATGTCTACGGTTTTGCACCGCTGTCGACCGTTGTTGTGTCACTGGCCTGTTTGTAACACTGAATAAAATAGTAGTCTAGTAGTAGACTACCACTACTGTATACCGGCGACTACCACCCCTACCCTGCATATCTACTAGACTACTGTCTACTAGTAGTAGTACCAATGTGCACCACCACTGTCCACTTCTTACTACTGGTACTACTGTACGTATGGTAGTAGTAGTATGCATCCCTTAAGTTCATTGAACATTGATTATCGTAGACAGGCCCTCAAAAGGCCCTACTCTTTTCCAACCTCTGTCACTGGCCAGCAAAGACCCCATTAATACAGCCTTGATCATTTTTTCAAGGATTGCCACTTTTTGTTCTTTTCGTACCTGGTGCTAAGAACTGGTAAAAGGTACTACCTGGTGGCACCTGGTACCTGGTAAGGTTCCCTGCTAGCGTATTGATTTGGGTTAGGTAAATTGTTGAATCTGAAATTTGGCAACATGAAAGAAAAAAAAGTACTGTAAATCCGATTTAGGAACCGTAAATCTTGAATGGCACGAATATCAGTCTACCGTACCTGGTACCCTGGTACAGTACCTGGTACGTACCAAAACTCAGTAGCCATTTATTTTTCATTCATTATTACTGGTGGTTTAATGATTCAAGGCTTCGATTGAGAACTACGTAAGCACGAAAATTGAAATTCGTCTTTTGAATTCTGGCTTACAAAAAAATTGTAAACAACTATAGGAAGTGCGATGACAGACTCGCTTCGACGATACTTCAAAACTCTCCACATCTGCAGTGCGACGACCCCTCTTCTGGTATCTGACAATGCCAGAGGGTCGGCTACATCTGTGACGTCAACAGATGATGATGAAAATATCCATATTGACTCGTTACAAAGCAGCTCTTTCAGCAGTAAAGATGATAGCAGAAAGATTTGTCGGTGGAACAGCTCTTCGGCCAGCCAAAAGAAAGACGATCGCGCCATGCATATACCTGTTAGGAGCACTTGCTGCACTCTTGAAGACGCACTATGACCGGTGCCAATGCCAGTAATAATGGCCAATGGACCAAACGAAGGCGTCCGCAATTTGGGCAAACGACGCAGAAGGGGCAACCAAGGCACCAGGATCAGACTACCTTGCATCAGCTTTAAAGGACAACACCGGTACTTTCCGGAAGGCGACATCAACGTCAGCACTGACACTAAGCTAGGCTAGGCTAAAGAGATGTTTCACAGACGCTAATAGATGTTGTCTGTTGCGTAAGAGGGTTGTTTATCAACTAACTAGAGCAGGCTGTAGCAAGCTCATTTGAATCAAATTTTTCAATGCCCGCAAGCAAGCTCTATGCCCATATCAACGTGAGCTTCGACGATCGTCGCGCGCTTAGTTGACTTTGTAGTTCAGCTCTCGATACGTCATGCAAAGGTCTGCTTTCAGTCGCTGTCCCTCCTGCCAAGACAAGCTTTGTCTTAAAATCGACCAAGGGATAGTCACCCGTATTCAAAATTGTGACCTACAACTACGGCGCCGTCGGCCTACACTTCGATCACCAAACGTGATCAAAGCATGATCATAGAAACACCTACTGAAGCATGAGAGCGGTCCCTTCCACCAATGTAGCCACGAGCCGAGCAAAGATAAAAGCATACACAATACAGGAGGCGACCCACCGAAAAAGGCGTATGCGGCTATTTTCCAGGCCCAGTGCCACTCGGAGATCCATGGTCTTTCGCCTTTCTTAGATACGCCAAGAAACATAACCAGGTCGATGAACAGAAATAGACTAGCCAAGAAGCAGAAACTATTATAACAGCGCAGATAGGGACGATCAAAAGAATTGTATAATCAAGCCAATGTTTTCCATATCAAACTGGCTTAAAAGGCCGTCTGTGCAACACAGCGAGGTGCACAGTGCCCAGCTTGGCAATGCCAAGTTCGCAAAAGAAGAGCCAGTAGGACGAATGACATTACTGACATGTACATATGTTTGTAAAGTCCGCCTCAATACGGGGAATTCGTACTTTCCTAAAATGCATGTGTTGATCGTTGAACTATCTAGCCAGTAGTGATCAGGGTTGGGTACAAGGGGTCTATCAACAAAAATGACACTTATAAATGTATTGCTTATATCACTCAAGAAGCTGGTCGCTTCTTGGGAGCCTTAACCTAGTAGATCCAAGGCGTACGGAAGGGGAGGCATCAATCTCTTCCGAAATAAACATCTGCACATTAGTAGGCACCTGCCAGATCCAAGTCATCCGTAGCCATAACGTCATAGATACAGTCATCAATATCGACGGGCGTAGCATCCTTGCAAACCAAGGCGGCCTGTTCGTGACTAATGCGGCCTTCTCCGAGGCGGCGCTGAGTAATGAGCGGCATTTCACAAGGGATTGGGTGCTGGACTCCTTCAACATTGTGAAACAACATGGGTTCGTCGTGACGGACTTGCCATTCCATGCCAAATTGCACAGGATCCTCCAAGATAGTAGTGCCATTTCGAGCCATCATCAAACCATCTTCATAGGTCCCCAACACACCGCGGCTGGATCCAAAGGATTCTCGGGTGTGCTTAGGGAGCTCCACCATCATGAAGCCCTTGACAGATCGCAGCACAATTTCTTGATTGTTCTCCAAAAATATTTTGAATTGGAACTTAGTGTCAGCGGGCACGCGGTAGCGGACCTTGTGTCCTCCAATCTTGAAAGGGAGGACTTTGGCTCCTTTCATCGGCGGGCCTGCTTCGCCATTGACCCAGTACTTGGATTCTTGAACCGTACCGCCCATGACTTCCAAAGTATCGTTTCCAATTTGTACTACCACAGTTTGTACGTAAGACCACCAACGCACGATTTTGGTACGCATGTGAATCTTCATGCCCTGGCCATGGTTGTATTCGGGATTGTCCAAGAACACAAGGTCGCAAGCGCCTGGCAGGATCATCCGTTGTAAAGAAGAAAGAAAAATGCACGAAGTCAGGGCTTTGAATTCATAGTATACCGCAGCATTTCATTAGCGGTGAAGGAGCGACAACATTCGATTGTGGAAGACATACCATGAAAATCAAATTTGTGGCCGCCGAACATTGTAAAGCTTGGACGGCAACGATAAAAGACGGATGAGTTCCCCAAGCACGGCAATGTTGAATTTCGAGCAAACACAAGCAAAACAAGCTCAGTACTCACTGAGGATCACCATTTGTCTTCGGCGTGGATGTTTGATCGTTCTTGCAACAGAGGTCGTCGATCTCCTCTTCGGTGAGAACACTGCTACTGCTTGAGCTCTGTAAAATTCTCAGGAAACGGCCTCTATTGACCTTCATGCGGCCACCACTCGTCACTTTAAGCTGTGGGTTGTCTTTAAGCCAAGTGCATGCCTTTTGGCAGTTATTCGCATCGCAGCACTGGTTGAGCTCTGTATACATCTCGTTGTATGCCGCTGCGGTTTGGGGATCCGCAAAAGTGGACGACGATAAGAGGAGGAAGAAAGCAAGCTTGAAAAGCTGCATGACTTTTATCGATATGAATTAGTCAAAGATTCGTAAGATTGTGAAATGACAAAGAAGATGGTTTAATGTTGCGGTTGTTGTGGGTACAGGAAATGAAGAAGTTTTGTGATCTTTTCGCCAGGTTTAGCATATCATGATCGTAAACTTTTGCTGTCATTTGGCGGCAAGATATTATTATTGGAGAAGTGACAGTAGTAAATAAGAGATAAGGGTCGTTTTGAATACACTCTAATGCCAATGCTCCTCTATCGTAAGCTAATCTTTTGCCAGATGATTTTTTTGTATCTTTTGCCTGTTGCCAGGTGCTTCATGATTTTAACAACATCATACCAGGTAATTAGATTCATTTTCAGTCGTAGTGGGACTCAGCAAATCAAATACTACTACTCTACAACTCAGAGTACCTCGTAGAACTCGAGTCTACTCTATCCATGGTTTGGGATCATGTTGTTGTTATGAATGTCGATGAGAGGTGGCTATCTTCGCTGGTAAAGTACAGTATGATAAGTATATCATGTATTTGAAGGTGATTTTTGGACGGCAACAACAACCCGTATCACGATTCTACTGCTACATACTCGGAGTAGAAACTAGTCCTACTATAGCTGGCTAAGCAAGGAGTCGGTAGCTACAATGCTGTTGGCAACTTCAGGTTTCCCCAGGCTACCTTGCGCGTCTGAGTTGTGCATTATATTTATTACTCGTAGCTACTAAAGGCGACCAAATAGTAATACTGAGTAGGTTATATGAACGCTCTGTTATTGAACTGTGTTTGCATGCACTAATGAGGCAGGATATTGAAGTGGCCTTTCTCTAATGAGTGAGGGATCCAGGTAAAGGTGCTATTTTTATTACTACCATGTACTTTTTTGCGTAGGCGTGAATCTGGCTAGTCTATCGGTGAAGGTACTATGAAGTTATAAAAAAAATTTGGGAGTTAATCATTCTGCTAATTTTTTCGTGCGTTTGTTGGTTTTGCTGCATTGTTCTTATTAGGGTTCCAACCCTTTGTTGATTGTTGATTGTTGATTGGCAGGAAACAGCAGTGTGTTCACGCTTATCTCATTCAGTGTGTGACTCTGTGTTACCATTGGCTACAAGAATTTTCACGTGACGACAAATAATAATATTCATGAAGTATCTGAACAACCAGTCCCTCCTCTATCATCTGGAAACTACTCGCTGGTTACCTAGAGTTAAAAAAAGTTACTCTATTATTTATTTCTAATTTTCTGGAAACAACTGTTCCGTTGATGAATCCAGTGGTCTACTGCGGCTGGTACGACTAGTACTACTGGTGTCCGTTGCCTCCTAGAAAATTCGTTTGCGATCTCGAAGCGGTACTTCATGTACCGGGGTGTTTTATTTCAACCAACTCAACGAGCGTCTCTGTGAGAAGTACAAGAATCTACTACTACTAGTCTACTAGTACCTGGTAATAATAATATTCTTGTTATTATTGCTTGTGAGTAGACTACCGTACCACCAGGTCCATGGTACTCCAGTAGAGCACTACTACTAGTAGTACTCCACAGTCGAAAGCGGTACTGGGTAAGATTTCATTTCAGTAGCTGATAGTACTAGTACTACTAGAGTAGCTAAGGGTACGGTAGACAACCAGCACGAATTAAAGGACGCTTTTGCAGCAAAAAGTACTGATAATTTGTCTGTACCGGTCAATTGGAAAGGAGAAATAGATGGAATTTTAAAATGATTTAACTAAAAGTTGTAGGCATCTTTCACGACAAGATTTAATCACTGGTTCATCTGAGAAGACCGTTGTGAATAATCTTATTGAAATACAGTTATATTGTTAATCCATTTTTAACACGAGCATCTCTTTTGATAATTTCTTATTGCGTACCGGTAATGAAAATCCGGATTTTGTACGGTAATAAAGATGAGATACTGTCTTATTCTGATTGCCGAAGACTATACATTCCCGTCTCTTCCACCTGTTTAAAGTAAACAGCGCTCCTGTATTTAGTGTCCTTTGATACTAGTAGGTACAGTACCAGGTACGACCAGGTACTACCGTACTACCGTACATTGACTGTCATGCTGAACTTCTACTGGTACTCTAGAGTAGTCTAGAGATATAAACGTCAAATTTCTTTTTATCACTCCCAAACCGGTACCTGGTAAGTAGCTCAACATCCTTCACAGCTCGAGTACTCATTTTGCCTGCTTTTTCTGTTTGAAATCCTGCAAAATCTCTCATAGAAAGAGACAGACGTCTTCTCACAATCAACAAAACTACTACAAGAAGAGTCTAAGAATAAAAACTAATCATATTCAGCTAACCATTAACGTACCAGCCTGCAGTACAATATATTTATTATTATTTTGAGCCAAAATGATCTCGTTACTCTCTTTCCTATTGGCATGCTTGTGCCTGGTCTCGTCTCTCCAAAGAGTGGCAGCCAGAAGCAATCACTTGCGAAGCCAAACTTCATCACATCATTCTCATGAGCACCACCAACAGCACTACCAACAACAACATGTCATGCCGAAGTCTTTGTCTTCAGAGAACAGTGTAAGGCGGCGATCTCGACAATTGTTCAGCAATCCTAGCAATCCGTTACTTCAAGGTAATGATGTTGACGTCGATCTTGTCTTGGAGAACTTGGCCGGTGACATTCATGATCTCTTGACACGAACCTTGGTGGTCCGTCGTGATCATCATCAACAACAACAAGCAGAACATCAAGATAATGCTCCTGCTTTTGCCGCTCCTGCTGACACGGATAACATGGTCACCTTAACGGACGATGTTTCGGGATTGACCATTGATTCCTTTGGACCTGATGACGACACTACTAGTGTTTGTGCCCTTCAAGGTAATGTTCGTTTCACTACGAACCAACTGGAAGGTTTAGACGACATACATACAGAACAGGTCGAATTGGTGAAAGGGTCCGAAGATTACGAACCCATCATTGTCGATGATGATGATGGTACCTTACTGGGCTATCAGTATGTCGGTGTTTGGAAAGTTATGGCCACCATTGATCCATTCTTGGTGGACATTACGAGTCAAGTTCGTGTAGATGCTTGTGGACATGTACTAGATTTTTCGACCTACGGTGGAGTCGCTGTCAATGGCACCACCATTACAGCAACCATTCGAGTCGATGGAATTCTTTCCAAGAATCTGAACGATGCACACTTTGTGGAAATTCAAGATGTGGAGATACTGCAAAGGCACATTCAGTTTGATAGTGCAGCCTCCACGGGGTTGGATTTTCGATTGCCTTTGGATTTTGAAGATGAATTGCATTCTCTGATCGAATTTCTTTTTGTCAAGAAGCTAGAGCGCCCTTCACTGCTTCCTATAGCAGCGTCTGCATCTGCAGAAACGAACTAGAATTGCAGATGGTTGGGGGGAAAACAAACTCAAAATCAGTGCAGGTTATAGGTCGACGCCAAAGACAACCACGGTATTTTGTCAGCATAGGATAATTGTTTTCATTAGCTCTACATTTCTGTACCTACGACGTTACGAATTATAGCGTACGACTCATTTTTACCTGTAAAACAGTCGAAACTTTGTCTTGAGAGATACCTGACAAAACCATTGAGATGCCGTCTGATTTCAAAGTTTCAATAAAATAACATGCAATGTTGCAACAGTTTTTTAGTTCTCCACGTCAGCATGTACTGTAGCTTGTTTGGCTTGCAGAAGTATTTTTTATCATAGGCACTGTGACATCTACGGTAATTAAAGGGGTAGATCATTTGGAAGTTGCATAACCTCAACGCTAATGAAATACCTGTTTTTTCAAAAAAATCTGTACCAGGTACACAACATGGATGTAAAGTACGGCGGTATGGGACAGAGGTAGACTAGAGTCTAGTTCTACGGTACAAGACTAGTCTTTATAAAGTCGACGATTGACTTCTCTGCAAATACCCGCAATTCATTTGTGGAAACGAAAAAATGAATGCATCAATAAGAAAGCGAAATGAATGCATCATGAACGACCTCTTCTTCCTTACACCACGACGGTGTGTGCGAGAGTCTTACTTACCTCCTCACTGGTCAACGGTCAACGGTGTCCCCGTTTGCAATTACACTTTTGTGCTTTTGTGACGATACACCCGGGAAATGTCGTGTAACCAGGTACTGTAGCTGCTAACTAGAGTGTCCCACTAAAATGCAGGTTCTGTCTCAGTGCTGTGAACGTGTGCGTGCCACTGGGTCGTGATTTTTCACAGTGGCATCGAACAATGCTCACTTGAAGGTTGTCGGATGATCTAGATAGGTGGATTAACAGACTACTAAACTTATATAAAAAAGGAGACGCCGATAATCATTAATGCGTCGACTCATGCTTTATTTATATTCGCAGCTACGATTAAAGCTACAGTATAACCAGAGTGATGAACGGACATTTGTCAGATATTTTGGGGGGTGGCGTGGGAATCGATGAGTCCAGTACTTCCTCCAAACGCCTGATCCATACTAACATAGTGTGCAGCAAAACCATGCGAATAATAAGCAAAGCAAATACACACAATTTCATTAATAACCAAATTATGATGAAGCAAGTTTCCCAGAAATGGGATTTTGCTTCCTGGCCAACAGCGACAACGACTACGACAAACCTTGAGGAGCCTTCTCGTCGTCGCTGCGATAGTGGTGACAGCTTCTTCTCCCCCTTCAAACAAAAGAATATCAGCTGGAGTCCCAAGGCTTCCATTGATACTTCAACGTCTCCTCCGAATGCCAGCACCAAGAAAAGCAAAAAAATGGGTTTGCTTCAGCGCTCAATGTTGACCCGTAAAACTTCGCTGATGAATATATTTGATACAGTCTCGTCACTCTTGATCAAGCCCGAAGAGACGACGGCGACGACAAAGACGACGACGACGACGACAAGGACGATATTTCGTATGTCCAAAATTAATGACGATGAGACTGACTTGAGCAATTCAGATGACAGTGTTCAAGTAGATACAACTGCAGGCCGCGAAGGAAGTGACGATCCCAAGGTACGCTCTTATCAACGACGTTTTGCGGTTTACCAGGCGCTCGTTAAAGGTTGCGACCAAGAGCCCCTGGAAGATTGGATTTCCACGCCAAAATATCAGTTAAAGTTCATTGAGCAAAGAATCACTGGCAAAGTAGCCCCCATCGACAAGAACAGTAAAAGCAAATGCAGTAGCAAACGTAGCAGTGCACGGGAAGTAACGTCATCACTCCGTCGCAAAGAACGGTTGTCGAGTCGTCGCAGCATGGAAAGTGGTAGCCTCCGCGTGGGAAGTAGGCGTCGTCACAATTCCGAAGTCGCTCCTGTACCAGATAAGAAGAAGCAAGATAGCCGCCAAGGAGGAGGACATCGAAGTCGTTCCACAGATCCACTTCCCCGTCATACCACGGGACGAATGAGTACAAGTCGTCGATCATCGAGACGCAGCAGTCGACTCAGCCTCTCTGAACACGTGACAATGCGAACGAATTCCACAAATGAGATCAGAGCAGGACCTTTTGCTTTCTAGTTGATTCGTTACACTACGATATCTACGTTTAACAGTATCATAAATTAGGGTTATGAATTCGACCGAAGCCGAGTCTTTGGCTTGTGCGAGAAAATACATCTTATAAATTGCATGGTCTACTCCACCTTTTTCCTGCACTTCCACAATTTTCGTTCCTTAGGATTCATCGCCGTCCTCTTCCTCCTGCGATTCTCTCTTGTCCAGTACCGAATCTATAACTCCAAAGGCAATGGCTTGTTCGACATCCATAAAGGTATCCCGATCCATGACGCGCTCAATATCCGCCAGAGCTTGTCCCGTATGATGCACGTAGAGCTTGTTGAGATTACTTCGGGTTCTTAAAATTTCTTCCGCTTGAATGGCAATGTCCGAGGCCATGCCCTGGGCACCGCCAGAGGGTTGGTGCAGCATGATTCGTGCGTTCGGGAGAGCAAACCGACAGCCGGGAGATCCACCCGCCAGCAACAGCGAACCCATACTGGCAGCTTGTCCCATGCATATAGTATGAACGTCCGGACGTATGTACTGCATGGTATCGTAAATGGCCATACCGGCAGTTACTACTCCACCAGGACTGTTAATGTACATGTACAAGGGTCTATTGGGAGATTCGGATTCCAAAAACAACAATTGTGCAGTAACGAGACTCGCCATTTGGTCCTCCACCTGGCCGTGAACACAAATGATCCGCTCCCGCAACAATCTCGAGTAGATATCGAAGGCACGTTCTCCCATGGCACTGTTTTCCAAAACCATGGGCACAGTATAGGCACGGACAGCTGCTTGCTTCCTCGGATTGTAAGAGGATGCAATTCTGCCGACCGATGATCGAAACGAAGAAGATGCCAACATGGCTACAAGAAAGATTTTTACGAGGACAAGTGGAAAGAACGCTTAAATTAAAAAAATAATGCTGCTGGATGGAACTGCTGATGGGGCAAAGCAGTGCTGCTAAAGGGATGATGAAGTGTTGCTTCTGCGATGTTGTGATGTGCGAGATGACGCTAAAGATATTGGATTTGATGATGTCACAAACGAGAGCAGGAGCGCATAAGTTAGTCATGGTAAACTTATTGTCGCTCATTTTCACCTTCAGGCGAGGACAGTATCCCAGATAGACTAGTAGACCTACTAGTAGATGAGATGACTCTTTCTGCACACTCCCCACACAACCCTGTTCACGCCACCTACTAACTAACCTCTACAGTAGGCTAGTATAATAATGAATTCATCATGGACACATCATCCACCAGAGCAAATGCCAAGGAGGAGCGTTCGAAGACAATGGATGGAGAGAAAAGCATCGCAATCGACAACGACGAAACAACGACGAGGAGACGTTTGCATACTGTGGGCGTGGCATGCAATATTGCTTCCGTTTATATATATATATATATATATATATATATATATATATACTCAGGAAGGGTTATTTAAGAAAACGCATTTCGTATAAAATGCATGTAGCTTTACTGGAGTATCACGGAGTACTCAGTATTGAGGAGTGTTTCGAGCATTGATTAGCTGACGAGCTTCGTGCGACGCAATAGCAATCTAGAGAGATGAGTCCCAATGGGAAGGACCGGCAGCAGGAATGACACGAATAATATTGGCGGCACCCGGAGTACCAAAGGGAAATCCAGCCGTCACAACAATCAAATCGTTGGCATCCGAAACAAGTCCTTTCCGCATGGCAATCTCGCAAGCCGCGCGAAGCATATCACGAAAGTTGTCGGTATCGTACGTATCATCGGGGGCGTACTCTGGGTAGACACCCCAACTCATAGCCAACTGACGTGATGTTTCCTGAAGGGGGGAAATGGCCAAGATGGGAACATCGGGGCGTTTCTTGGAAGCTCGTAGAGCAGTAGTACCACCCACTGTAAAACTCACAATGGCTTTTGCACCGGTAGAACGTGCAATCTGCCGGGCCGCCAGAATAATAGCTGATGCAGCAGAGCTATCCACGGTAGGTTCAAACGACTGGAGGTATTTGTGGTAGTGGGGATCGCTCTCTACTCGATTGATGATACGTTGCTGCATGAATACGGACTCTTCTGGGTACTACGTTGTAAAGTTTCGGTGACGTCGATGAGAAGGATTGGATGAGAGTGAAATTGTGGAAACAACGAGAAGAAGCAATCACATGTTGCAACAGGTGCGAACGACGCAATAATACAGCCAAAATATGACTTACAGAACCGGCAGCACTCTCGGCACTCAACATGATCGCATCTGCACCATCATAAATAGCGGTAGCCACATCACTAGCTTCTGCTCTGGTGGGAGTAGGTGTGTCAATCATGCTTTCCAACATTTGGGTAGCCACAACCACTGGCTTTCCCTGTTCACGACATTCATCAATAATCAACTTCTGCAAAATCGGAACATCCTCGGGAGCACACTCCACGCCCAGATCACCTCGGGCTACCATGATTCCGTCGCAGAGTTCGATGATTTTCTTGAGTGAGTCTCCCTCGAAGCAACTGGGCTTCTCAATTTTGGCCATGACGTGTGGTCGAGCTGCACTGGCCGGGTTCCAATCCATGATCAAACGCGTTATTTCTACGATATCTTCCGGTCTTTGTACAAATGAAAGAGCGATCCAGTCCACTCCAATACCCAGCATGTATTCCAAATCGGCCCTGTCCTTTGGCGTCAGGCAACTGATTTGAAGGATGGAATCAGGAGTGTTGACTCCCTTAATATTGTAAGTAATAATGGAAAGAAAAGTTGTGCAAGATGAGTTAACGTAAATGAACCAGAATGCTTTTTTACCACCACTAACAAACAAATTAAAAGCCACGGCACCAAGACCATACCTTTTTGTCCTTGATGCGGCCTGCCACATCGACACGACATTCCAGATATCCAGGTCCAGTCGCAGTGACAGTTAATTTCATTTTGCCGTCGTCGATCAAGAGGTGGTGTCCCACTTGTGAAGCTTCGATGATTTCCGGATGAGGCAGCATGACCCGTTGGTTGGTTCCGGGTGTTTTCTCTAAATCAAAGCGAAAGGTCTGACCCGGCTGCAGCACTTCGCCCTCAGGATTGGCAAAGGTCCCGACGCGCAATTTGGGTCCCTGCAAATCTCCCAAAATGGCAATGGGATGATCGTACTTTTGTTCGACCGCCCGGATAACATCAAGAAGTTCCTTCTTTTGGGCATGTTCGCCGTGACTAAAGTTGAGACGAAAGACGTCGGCACCCGCGAGGAACAACTTTTCAATCATTTCAAAAGAGGACGAAGCTGGACCGAGCGTGGCAACCTGTTTGGTCTTTTTTCGCCAGCGCTGGTTTTGTTTTTCGCCATTGTACTGAACAGCTGCTCCAATCGGAGGAGCGAGAATCTGAGGACCAGCCGAGACAGCATTGACAGGAGCAGTAGCACTATGACCCCCGGCACTGGCAGCAGTCATGGCTCTCATCTGAGCATCGTAGGCATCCATGCCATTATACAAGGCTGTCTTGGTTACAACTTCTGCAGCTGCATGATGTTGTTGTTGGATTTGGCCAACTGTAAAGGCAGCAACCGCAGGAGGAGCAGTCATTGCCAACAGGGCTGGGAATACGTGGATCTTCATGCTTGTCGTAGGTCGTAGCTGTTGCGATGAATTACAAAGAATGGAAATTAAATTGTGTCAACTTACTATTCTTTCTTGTCTCTTCAGTCTACAAGACTACGAGTACAACACATCCTGCCCAAAAAGGAAGCTTCCGTTGAAGTCGCGTGTGCATATTAATAATACAGTACCTACTACCACCAGCCACCAGGTACTCGAGTACTCCAATGAAACTCCACTGTTGTGCGTACCTGGTACTGTTTCGGATACCTTTTTTCATAATTTTGGAGAGAGAAAGGAAGACATCACCCTACAAACGTCATTGAAAGGTATCTTCACTAGTGTTCGAGATAATATGATGATGAGCGAACTATTCTGCTTGTATTCAGTACACCGCCAGTGCTCCCACTTTGCAAGCCCCGAGTCACGTTGCAAAGTGACTCCGTTTACAACTTCTCGCTTGCTAGTAATGTCTACCGTAGCTATCTACTCGAGTAGCTTGTAAAGCTAGCTCCTCTTTAGCAAGTACTTGTACTTAATCGAGTTGTGGGTTGAGGGGGGGGGGGGGCGAACAAAAGGTAAATTGCTGGGGTTTTTTTTGGGGTTTCCAGGTTTTTTTTTAAAAGAGGGGAGTGTGGGTTCGAATTTTGGGGGTGGTTTTATTCATAAAAGTT
>Ga0100391_1002500_pt1 | contig 19414 bp, 17 predicted proteins | sample CryGeymeta201515_FD_81541 | JGI IMG/M metagenome (GOLD analysis project Ga0100391, IMG submission 81541) | Groundwater microbial communities from Crystal Geyser aquifers in Utah, USA - Crystal Geyser metaG 2015-15 | ecosystem: Environmental > Aquatic > Deep subsurface > Groundwater | place: USA... | reverse complement strand
ATCCGATTTCTCCCGATGTGTTCCTGTTTCTGAGTGGGAGACGGGATGGGGCATTTCGGGTCATTCCGGTGACGTCGGATTCGGGTCTCCTTGTCTCACGTCCCCTTCGGCTGGCTCTGAGTACTAGCTAGTAGTCGTTGCTACGACTACTATTGCTACTACTAAAAGTAGTAGCTACTGTAGTAGTCCCGTGCTACTACTCGAGTACAGTAGCTAGTAGTAGTACTCTACTACTGTCTCTACTACTACTAGAGTAGTAGCTACTTTACTAGAGTACTTAAGTATCAGTAGTAGTAGAGTAGAGTAGTAGCTAATAGTAGCTACTACTGGTAGTAGCTACTAGTAGCTCAAAAGCTAGCTACTAGTAGTAGTAGAGCAACCTGGTAGAGTAGCTAGCTAGTAGGAGCATTTAGAGCGTAGTATCTGGAGTCCGTACTACGTATTGAGTTCTACTACTAGTAGTAGTAGTAGTAGTAGTAGTAGTAGTAGTAGTAGTAGTAGTAGTAGTAGTAGTAGTAGTATGGTATCATTCGTAGCTACAGTACTACCAGGTAACCAAGTGCTGCAGTAACTTTAAGCCCATAACCTTTGTTCTTCATCGAACGTCAAAAATTAAGATACGATGAAAGGGCACACAACAACAAAATGGCAAACGATCTCGACGCCCTCTTTGGAGCCTTCGACGGCCAAGATGAAAGCGACCGGAAGCTTTCTCACGATGAGGAGAATAAAGCTAACGATACCAAAACCGAAGACAAGGAAGAATCCACTGATGACAAGCAGAACGATGCTTCCACCAAACCATACAAACCGACAACAACAGCTGCAAACACGTACACATCGGTAATGTCCAAGCCATTGGCCTCTCACTTGCGTGAAAATTGCACCACAGAAAGTCACCTCGCCTTGGCAAAGAAAGTTGTGCTCGATAGTGCGGGGCTGGTCAAGGAGGAGATTGCAACAGGAACCAGTCATGACAAGTCTGTTCGCAGCTACAGTGCTTATCCCAAAAATTTGCCGCCCGAACTCGAGAAACTGCAGAAGTCGCTCGTACCTCCCACCGAGCCAGCCAAGACGTATCCCTTTCCGCTAGACCCCTTTCAGTCACAAGCCATCTCTTATATTGACAAGGAAGAGAGTGTCCTGGTCGCAGCACACACCAGTGCCGGGAAGACCGTTGTTGCCGAATATGCCATTGCCAAGTCCTTGAAAGCAGGTCAAAGAGTTGTCTATACGTCTCCCATTAAAGCTCTGTCTAACCAGAAATTTCGCGATTTACAAGAAGAATTTGGAGATGTTGGATTAATGACCGGAGATATTACAATCAATCCAACGGCTACGGCGCTCGTCATGACAACAGAGATTTTGAGGTCAATGCTCTACCGTGGTTCCGAGTTAATGCGGGAAGTAGCGTGGGTCATTTATGATGAAGTGCATTACTTGCGAGATTCTGAACGCGGTGTCGTTTGGGAGGAATCCATCATTCTCTTGCCTCATAGGGTACGCAGCGGTGTTTGATGTCGCTGCTATACTTTATTTCTTTCTGTTGAATAGTGGCTTGTTTTGTCATTTTTGACCTGAATTGATTCCTGACGCATTTTTTCTTCCCTGCTGGACCCGAATAGGTGCGTTTTGTGTTCTTGAGTGCCACTATTCCAAATGCGTCGCAGTTTGCGGACTGGATTGCGGCGATACATCATCAACCTTGTCACGTTGTATATACCAACTACAGGCCAACACCCTTGCAACATTACATATTCCCACAAGGAAGTGAAGGTCTTCATTTGGTTGTAGACGAGAGAGGAAAGTTTCGAGAGTCTAATTTCGAAAAGGCCATGGCTACTTTAAAATCTGGAAATGCTGATGCGGCGGCAGCCGAAGCTATACTGTCATCGGGGAATACAGGTCGAAAAAGAAAGCGGTCCATGGGTGGAAAGAAGGGTGGGGGCCAATTCGCTGATTTACATCGTATCGTCAAACTAATCATGGACAGAAACCTGAATCCCGTCATCGTGTTTTCATTTTCCAAGAAAGATTGTGAAAAGTACGCTCTGGCATTGAATAAGGAAGACTTCACCGATGACGTCGAAAAAGATCTCATTGCACAAGTCTACAACAATGCTATTGAATCACTTGGAGAGGATGACCGTAAACTACCGCAAGTTGAGGCTTTGTTGCCGTTGCTGAAGCGAGGCATTGGGATCCATCATGGTGGTCTATTGCCCATTCTTAAAGAGGTCACAGAGATTTTGTTTTCAGAGTCTCTGGTCAAGGCGCTATTTGCGACGGAAACCTTCTCTATTGGTATCAACATGCCTGCAAAGACAGTTGTCTTCACAAACACGAGAAAGTGGGATGGACAAGATTTTCGCTTTGTAACAACCGGGGAGGTAAGCTCTAGCCGTCGACTATTTGTGTGGCGTTTGTTCTCTTATATAAACACGATCTCAAGCAAGTTGTCAATTATTTCTTAATCTATCTCGTTCAATGCAGTATACACAAATGAGCGGGCGAGCTGGTCGCCGTGGAAAAGATTCTCGTGGTATTGTTATTCAAATGATCGACGAAAAGATGGAACCTGCGGTTTGTAAGGGCATGCTTTACGGCCAAACGGAAAACCTCAACTCGTCGTACCACATCAGCTACAATATGCTGCTGAATCTCATGCGCGTTGAAGATGTCGATCCAGAATATTTGCTGCGAGCATCTTTTCATCAGTTTCAGCGAGAACAAGATGCTCCCGCTTTGATTAGCCAAGCCGAAGAACTGGAGCGAGAGTCAGAACAGGTTGACCTAGGGTCGAATGATGCTGCCCAGCTAGCCTTGGAATACTACCAAATGGACCAGCAGCTTCTCTTAATACGCAAGAAGATCAAAAATATTGTGCAAAAACCAGACTATGTCTGGAAATTCTTGCAACAAGCGGGCCGCATCTTGGATGTGTCCGTCGACGGCGAGTCCTATGGCTGGGGGGCATTGGTTGCCTGTCAGAAGAAACAAGGGATGGAAGCGGGAGGTGAAGCGGGTCGCATGGCGACATTGTCTGCTAGACCACAGTACACATTACGTGTTCTTCTCATGTGCGTTGATCGCCACTTTGATTGTGTGGATGGGAAAGAAAAAGAGGAGGATGCTGACAACTCTGGTCTTCTTTGGCGGGGCTCTGGCCGAGAATGTCGACCGGCAAAGCTTGGAGTTGACGACAATAAAATCATACACATGCGAGAGTTTACCATCAGTCTCGATCAGGTAGAAAGAATATCGGCTGTTCGGATATTCATGCCACAAGATCTTACCAGCTCAGCCGGGCGCAAAAAGGTAGAATTATCGGTTCGGGAGCTCATCAAGCGTTTTCCCGACGATACTGTGCCTCTCTTGGATCCAGTCAAGGATATGGGCATCATGGATAGAGCTCTGGGCACTCTGCTGAACCGCGCGCAAGCTTTGAGTGAAAGGCTATCACAGCACAAGCTTTCCACCGACTACGAAGAGGAGGATAGAATTCGCCTGGTTAACGCCTACGAGAAGAAGTCGGATCTTCAAGAGCAAGCCCGAACGCTTCGCGAAGAGGCGCGATCGTGTCAAATAATTGTCATGAAAGACGATTTGAAAAAGATGAAGAAGGTTTTGAAGCGTCTCGGACATGTTGATGCAAATGGCGTCATTCAGACGAAAGGTCGGACTGCTTGCGAGATAAACACCTCTGATGAGCTTGTAGTCGTGGAACTCATTTTCGCTGGTGTCTTTAATGATCTGGCCCCCGAGCAAATTGCGACACTTCTATCGTGTATGACTTACGACGAGAGAGCCAAAGACGACGACAGTACCAGTGGTCTAAAGCCTTTACTCCTCAAACCATTCCACAAGCTGAGAGAAATCGCACGATCAGTTGTCAAGACGCAAATAGCCTGTGGTATAGAGACCAACGAAGAAGACTTTGTTCAAAAATTCAATCCTGGAATGTACGTACACATTTATTGTTTGCTTGAAGTTTGAAGACATGGCAATGATTATGAATTCTACGTTGCCTCATATGCAAATGTTTGAGCCGCGGCGTGCAAGCGCTGGAGCTCGCAGGAGTGTTAAGCCTGGGGTAATCCTACCTGTTATGAGGAATACATAGCGACCATACTCTCTGAGCCATGCCATGTTTGAAGTGAACGATGTATGATTTTGGTAAATTACAGTCTAACTTTTCATCTTTCTTGCCTTTGTGTGCACAGGATGGAAGCTGTGTTTGCGTGGTGCAAGGGTGCCAAGTTCATAGAAGTGCAGAAACTGACAGGCTCTTTCGAAGGAACCACAATTCGCACTTTGAGACGGCTGGAAGAATTGATTCGCCAGATTGCCAGTGCCACGAAAGCTATTGGAAACCACGAACTGATGACAAAATTTGAGAAGGCTGGAGAGTTGCTGAAACGCGATATTGTCTTTTGCAGTTCTCTGTATCTTTAAACAAAATCTGCTTTACCTTATGCTTGCTCGTATGAGTAGCCACTTTAGTTTGCAGATGAGTATATTGGGTCAAGTTGTAGGCATCGAAGTTAGGGCAGCTCGGGCTTCGATTCTCGTTGAAGCTCCCCAAATTTACTCTCTTAGTCCAATCTGCACTAAGTTTTTTCTTCTCGATCAAAAACTGTCTGCAGTCATTTCTGTTTCTCCTTGAAATTTCTCTGCTGAGGGAGACTTTCGATAGCATTGCAATCATGGCACCACAGGCAATTTTTATCCCCGTTTTCATGGCACACGCAAGAGCATCCATAACTGATGGCTTTTGTCCAGCCAGCATTAGGAACGCAATTCTTTTTTCCCTCTACAAACTCCACATTGTTTTCATCTGGAGAAGCAGCGGCTGGTGGATTATAGCTTGCAATGTACTCGTCAAAATCTAGCCTTTGAGCCTGTTTCTTACAAGCATTTAGCCATGCTACGTTCACAATAGGAATTCCTTTTTTATAAGCCTTTCTGACGCGTTGGGTCCCTTGCTGGACTGCGGCGGAGGAGCAGATGACACAAACCACCTTCTTGTGAACCTGATTGGAGACAGTAGCTCCAAGTGCCAGACACTGGTCCGCGACAGTTTGGTAGGATACAGCATCAATCGGTTTTGCGTCGATGGTAGAAGCATTGTTCTTTTGAAAAGTCGACACAGCAAGAACCATCCCTTGCAAAATTGTGGAAGAATTGGATGGCAATTTTTTGCGTTTTGGGGTGCCGGAGTTCTGTTGAGATGGCCTTTTTTTCTTCTTGTTTTCATCGTTTATGGGCAGCTCGTTAATGATAAGTGGCTTGGCTTTGTTTATGTTTTGAGACGGGGGCATTGTTGGCTCTCTTTTACTTGAGCAGCAGATTCTAGTTTTTAGTTTCTAGTGCTGGACGAAATGCAGAATCCGAAGATTGACTTGTCTTTTAAAGGAAGTGCTGCAATTCAACTGTTAACAGTTTCGCTGAACTGTGAACAGGTTCAGATTTCAGATAAAATAAATCGGTTGGTTGTCGCTGGTATGAAGCATCCACGACTGAAAGTCGAGCACTTTTGCGCGAGAGCAACAACACGTGCGATCAAGCACATGCAGTTAAGAACATGCATACAAAATAGAGGTTAAGGTGGGAGACACATAAGAGCAACTAAGAGATAGTCCCCTCTGCTCCAGTCAAAACAAAAACGACGAAAGGCCACCGCATGCGATAAGGCAAGCCTTGCCTCTTGGGCAGGCCCTGCTTTGTATCTCAGCGTCACGGAAAGGAAATGGTTAGTCTTCAATAAATTGCCGAGTATTTTTCGCCCGTCCTGTCTTCCAATATCATCTAGATGCAGCCCTCCTTGAAGTAAAGTGCAACTTTTTTCGTTCATATTGGCAGATTCGTGATGCCGGTATATAATGGGTAGGCGCTTCTTTGCTGGAACAATGAGCATTGTTGGGTTGAGTGGAGCTGTAGTTGTGGGATCTTGTTCCAAATTTTTTGTGTTGTGCTTTTGTCGATCGTTGATGATAGACAAAGTGGTCACATTCATCTTTTGCTGGCAATGGTAGAGTGTAGAGTGTTCGTTCCATTTTTGCTTCCACTCTACCTTTCCCCCACAGTACCTGCCTTTGCTGGAGCAAAATGAGGAATCGGCTTTTGCTACTCTAGCGTCTACTCCTAATTCATTTTGGGTGCCGTCACTAGGTCATGACTACCACCCGCCCGACCATCCATTTATTACTCAGCACTCAGATATACAAGCTGCACTAGTAGGTCCCTAGCTTGGGCACCCCCGTTCCTATAATAGATATGATAACAAGCTGTTGCTGGATACAGATAGTTAGTTATAGCTGTGACGAATGACTCCATTGTGGTTTCTAATAAGTGATGAGGAAAGTCCACTGTTCCAATCCAGCCAAGGAGCAATAGATGGGCCCTCCTGGCTCAGCCTTGTACTCATTTAAGTGTAATAATGGCTAGCTATCACATGATACGGATCAACTAGCTATACACCTACTAGCTAGGCATTTTCCGCAGCTAATCAATTGTCAACAATATTCTGGAATAGCTAGCCAAAGCAAAAGGAAGCCTCTACAAAATTGCATATGCCTGAATCTAAGAACTACTGCAGATGGACGGATACCAACCGAAAAGACAATGTGATTTATTCTGCAAAAGAACTTGCTGGGTTGAATTTGTTCGTTCAAGTAATCAAGACAGGTTGAAGTACACTTTCCTATTGCCTCGCAAAAAAGCTTGTACCATGGCCTCGCTCATTGTACAACTGACTGCAAAAACAGCTAGCAGAGCAGTCTTCTGAGGTGATAAACGAACGGACAAGAACCACTTGCTCAACAGCGACTAAAAGCATCCATGCTTCCATTGACACCTCCCCGGCTACGTTTTGTCTGACGACGACCAGAAGATCGAGATCCACCGCCCATATTTTCACTCGTACGACGCTCATCTCCGTCGGGCCAACCACGTACGGATCCTCCTCCACCAATGAGGTTGGGACCATCTGGCTCTCCGCGAAAACTAGATGCTTCCGCCTTTTTGGCGCGATCTAAGACGGCCATATGGTGGCGACCAATGTTGCCCATTTGGTTTTGGACATGCTGGGATTGCATATTTTGAATACCCTTGGCATTTTGGAGACGTCCTTGGTGAAAATGTTGGATGGTCGCCAACATGGAACCCCCATTCGATAAGGGAACGTCTCGAGGGCGACAGGGTGGTCCTTGGCGGGAGGAAATCCAAAGAGCCTTGGTCTTTTGACAAAGTTGCCCAGCTACGACCCGGGCATAGACGCACGACAAGGTTAAGTCTTCTACCTCTCGCAAGATGGTATCGTCGACCAATTCTCCAAAGCCGCACTCACGGGCCAGTGCAGAATATGCTACAACACATCCACATCCCGCCGTGCTTGTCTCGCCACTGCACGATCGCTGCACTAAGGTCAGGAGTGTCAATTGACGAAGCTTATGTAGATGCTTGTCACTTAGAGGGAGGAAATCACAGGCGGCTTGCTTGTAGTCTCCGTAAGTACCATAGGAAAATAAATCAAGAGTACGAGCGATGACTTCTCCTTCTCTGCCCGCTGCTTTCAAGCCTTCTCCTAAAACCATTTTGATATCGTCGAATCCGCAAAAGATCTTGGGTTCAGAAATTGCTTTCAGCACGACTGTACGAAGCATTCCGGCATTGGCAGTAGAGGAGGATTCCGCAAGCTCCAGGAGAGGCTTTAGAGCCAAATCAGTATCTAGGAGTGTATCGGCTTCTTCCATAATGAAATTAAGTTATTTGAGTAGCCGAATATGGATGTGCTTTTTCTGTCTCTAGGCCACTGAGTACACTGGATAATGGTTGCTGCCAAATTTTTGCGCTGCGGTTTCGGGCTGCATAAAACGAAAAAGAATCATCCGAGCATCGGATGAAGTTTGGTATCCCCATTAGGGTTATCGTTAAATGATATTTACTATCACCAAACCAGGGATGTTGCCACCCAGGGATATGAAAAAAATTCCCAGAATGTTGAAAAAAATATTCCCGGGGTTGATCCAGTTTATGGCATTTGTTGGGCTTATGTATTATGAACAGTTATTTTTAACAGCATGTGATCTAATTACCATCTCAGAGCAATTTTATTAACTAAGTAATGCTGGCTCATTGCTGGTGGTGGATATCAATTAAAATAAAATGGTCAAGCACATTTAAGCTAGTATTCTTTAACAGGTAGCTAGCTGCTGAGCCACTTTAATTAAATTCAGATAAATATTATTCCAATTAAGATATTGTACTATTTCACATACTGTCAACTTATTTGTGCATTTGGCATGCATTCAACATTAGATGATTTTTATTCAAATTAAAGTAAAATGGTCAAGCACTTTTAAGCTAGTATTTAACAGGCAGCTGCTGAGCCACTTTAATTTAATTCAAATAAAATATTATTCCAATTTAAATATTGTACTATTTTTTCATATACTGTCAACTTATTTGGCATGCATTTAACGCTAGATAATTTTATTTAAATTAAAATAAAATGGTCAAGCACTTTTAAGCCGATATTTAACAGTTAGGTGCTGAGCCACTTTAATTCTTTAATTCGTATAAAATATTATTCGAATTAAAATAAAATGGTCACGCACTATTATTCCGATTAGCTAAAATATTCCTTGTACTATTTCACCTACTGTCGACTTATTCAGCATGCATGTGACACTAGATAGCTTTTATTCTAATAAAAATAAAATGGTCAAGCACTTTAAAGCTACAGTAGTATTTAACTGGTAGCTGCTGAGCCACTTTAATTCTTTAATTCGTATAAAATATTATCCGAATTAAAATAAATGGTCACGCACTATTAAGCTAGTATTGAACAGGTAACTGCTGAGTTACTTTAATCTAATTGGAATAAACATATTTGCTTAGACATTCAAACTTATTTGTATAAAATTAGGTGGGTGGATGGGTGGGTGAACGGTTACACATATAGGAGCACATAAATTTCAGTACAAGACTTCATATCATCATGTTGCACAAAAATATCTAATTACCATATAACATTGAATTATTAATTCTGAATATGAACAAACTAAAAATCCTGTGAATACTGAACATCCCGGAAATGGTGATGAATAAATCGTCAAATTATCAAATTATCCCGGGGTGGGAGTATCCCGGAAAATAGCAAACACAGCCCCAGGATGTTCCCTCCCCATTAATTTGTTTGCCTACTGCAAGCACGAAAATGATGCAGCATAAATGTAAGCACGAAAATGACGCAGCATTTCTATGAGTAGTGTAATGATTTATCGCCTCGCTTTCTTCCCACTTCGTTCTTGCTCCTCATCACTTTCCTCTTTGGATGATTTCTCGGAAGAATCATCTTCGTCCATGAAGGCTTCGTGACCTGCTTCGCCAACGCGCCCGATACCATGGCGCTCGTCATCGTAGTCATCGGAGCTTTCATCGCTGTCCTTGTTGATCCTACTTTCGCTGGTACCGTCGTCATTATAGCTCGACAAGTTGTCCCAACCGTCGATATCTGGTTCTTCGTCGACGTCAACCGGGACTCCCTCCGCTTGGTCCTCCAACATTTTTAGGGCCAGTTCATCGACAAACTTTTCCTCATCCGAGTCGGATTCCCACTGACTTTCGAATTGTTTGTACTATAAAGTTTGGTTGGCAGGAAAGTGTTTGGTTGTTAGTGTCAGAAAACAAAACAGCAATTCCAAAGCACGCATACATTTTATATATCATACGGTGTGATCAAAATCGTTTTGCTCAGCGGCATCCAGCGCATCATCTTCGTCCATCTCCATCTCCTTCTTCTTTGATTTATCGTGAGTTCCGACTCGCTTGGCACGTTCCATGAAAAAAGTTTTGAAAAATTGATCTTGGACATCTGTTTCACGCTGCTTCAGGAAACTTGGATCGTTCACGGGAAGGATCAAACGAGATCCAATCGCCTCCTCACGTGTGCTACGGCGTTCTCCCACACTTTCGCCGCGACAAATTTTATTGGCGGCTCGCTTCACATCCCTGGGATTTCGGTACGCAAACTTGTCCAAAAATGGAGCCAAGCTAAAGTCCTGCAGGGGATTCCCATTGTAAAAAATCGCGCCGACAGTACTAGAAAACTTGGCTACAGAGGGATGATAGTGGCTAGAAGCCAAGGCCAATTCCCAGGACGATGCGTTCTTTGGGGGGGCTCGGTTGCTTTCGTCGTTGTGGACCCACAGGGCTGCTTTCGGTTCACGTTTGGACGGATCTAAGACCACCCCGGCCAAGCTTTCGTCGGGAATTTGCTCCAAATATACTCGAAGTGGTTCATGATGGGAAGCCACTTCATTCAGAACGAAAATGCTCGCAGCAAACGCTGGGGAATTGCAGTGCATGGTGGTGGCCAGCATTCTCTTGGCAATGACAAGAACTCGAGTCGTATCGTTGTCTGCCTTCATGGACTTGTACAGTATATTAAAAAACATGGTGGCATGCTTTCCCATTGTCATAGAGGGTGTCGCAAGGGCGGCAAAAAGTGCACGGTAATAACGATCCTGGCGTCGAACGGACTCCTCAGTTACATCTACGACGGACTCTTTGCCTTTGGTTGGCGAGCCAATGATAATATGAAATAGAAGAGTCAGTGCTTGGGTGGCCGTAGCTGCTGGAGCCGTATGAATTACGCGGTATAGTTCGTCCACATGATCTTCCAACTTTTGATCCTCCATAGGTAAGTAGGGATGGGCTCGATTCACTCCCGCCAACAAAGCTGACAGCAGGCGTGTTTGCACGCCAGACCCCGGAGTGGCTCCGCGGCCTTGTGTCGCTCGAATTACGACTTTAAAAAGCTTAAAATACGTACAGATCAATTCGCCAGGGAGTGAGCTCTCAAGAGGGCTGGATGCGCCCTTCTTAACTAGAGAGCGTTCCAATTTGAGCTGATTCAAGAAAGTAATACAGTTGTAGAGAGCCCGGGAAGACAAATGTGGTCGATGAGCCAACTGTTGCACTTCTCGGGCTATAACCAATTGCATATTGGGGTGTTCTTGTAGAACCTTTCGAAGCTCATGACCTGCAGCAGCAGCCGTCTTTTTGGAAGGATCTCCTAGTTTGTTGGTGAGCATACCTAGAATCGCAGCTTCGCCCTCTGGAACTGATCTTAGCAAAGTGCTCGCTGTTCGCAAAGCTGCCACTTTGGTGATTTCGAGACCTTCGCGCAGAGTCTTTCCTAAGTAATTCCGGATAAAGATGTTGAACTTTTCCTTCACCATTTCTTCAAACCTCCAAAGCAACAAAATGCGGGGCGACATGGTTAAGGCTGATTTACCAGTTTTAGAAGTATCGATCACAGGGAGAGCTCTTTGGTTCAAGGAACATAATTTCCGATCTGCTGGTAACAGTGTGTTGAGAAACAAATCTTCTAAGGCCTCAGCCGCCAGCTGAGCAACACGAGAATTGGTCTGACCACCGCCATCGTCGGTCGAACCTCCCGTCATCTGCAAGAGTCCGTCGATGGCGTGAAACTTGTGGAGTGGATCGTGGCTGATAATCACACTCATGGCCGCGATCCTATCCTTCAGGGTACCTTTGCGGATGGTCCCCTCTACCCATTTTCCATTGCCACTGCCACTGCCGCCAGCAAAGAGCTGAACCTCTCTTCTATAGATTTCATTTGCCATGGAACGATAGGTTGCCGCCAAGTCATCAGACATGGCCTTTTCTACCTTATGCTCAGCCACCATTTTTGTGTCAAAACCAACTAGCGATTTTTCGCAGTCAAACCAAGTTTTTCCGTCGAGTTTGATCAACAGAGCATCGTGCGGCTTATATGTCATGACGCCGAATCCATCCTTTGTCCATGGATCTTGATTGTGTTGCTGTTTCTTGTCTTTTCTCGTCCCACGTCTCCGCTTTGCAGATTTTTCGTTTACCATTATGTTGTTGCTTGCTCTTTGATTGGTTATGAAGAATGAGCCGGGAAGGACAACAGCATAAGTATTGATATGGTTAGCTTGATATAATTTTTTCGTAGAAAAGAAAATAATGTACTTCGACAATTACTGAGTAATGAATGTTGTGACGATTTCAGTGGTGGCCAAGCAAAGGCAAAATCATCTACCGGGTGAATTTATAGTGTCTGATGGGTGGGCGGGTTTTATCAAAAAATCGTTTGCTGGGCTTCGATGTGATACGAAGGACTCACTCATCACCAACTGGTATGAACCTCCTTTTCTACCAGTCATGCAGACATGTCTCATGCAACATGTTGTGCCACATTTCTAAAAAGAATTGCACAAATGATTCCTAGCTAGCTAGCAGGAGTTCTCCTCCTTTTCTAACAGTCACGCAGACATGTCCCATGCAACATGTTGTGCCACATTAACAACAAGAAGTGCACAAATTATTCCTAGCTAGCTAGTAGGAGTTCTTGAGCATGCGGCGGGTGTGTGTCAAAGTTTCACGACACAGCCAGTATAGTTCACTTGGAGCTGCTACTGGTGGTGTGGTGGCGTGGAAAAACACACCGTGGTGAAAGCAGGCGATTGCACTTTTGTAGGTGACATTGATTTGCTTGCATAGGCAAATAATAAAAGTGGTTGTGCTGTGTTTCTTGAATAGCAGCAAGTCTTATGATGCATTTTTTCTTCTGCTCGTTTGCTCGCGACCACCACTGCATTTTCTTAGCAAAAGTTCCATTTCCATCGTGTAAACGCATTCTTCAATGATGTGCGCGCATACAAGAGTGTGCATATCCCTACTGACCCTCACAAAGATAACATATTTCTCCGAGAACAGACTTTGCTGATATAGACAAGGGTTTGACAACGTAGTGTCCTGAAGACTGTAATAAGTAGGCTTGCCTTGGCTAGGCTGAGCCTAAGACGGGTAAACCGGGAGCCTCCTAAGAAATAAACTCCCTCCTAAGAGAAACTTCCTTAGGAGCAACCTCCTTGAGAACCTCACTAAGAGCGAACCCTTTTGTTAGTGTCGTTGCTCCCTTCTTGTAGCTCCCCACTAACTTTACCTGTGCTGTCTCCTCTGCTGTCTGATGAACAAAAACAGTAGAACGAGAAGCTGGGAAGTTACGGAGATCCTCTCCAAGTTTGAAGCGATACATCCCGGTCTCTACTCGACAACCCTTCTAACAACTGGCTTCTGGCGTACACAGTCAGAGTCCGTTACCTAACTTCAAACCGGAACCGCGACCAAACCACAGCCGAAACTGTACCTGGAGGCTAAGGAAAACTACCGGAACCTTAAAGACCTACTCTCACCTGTCGTCTTTCTTTTCTGTTTCAGCAGCGCACAGTCTGCCTCATACAATACGCCAAGGATCTGTGCCAGCCCCACCCTTGCCTCGAATCCTTCGTTCAAAAGGCAAGAGGCCCTTGAACCAAAAGCTAAGGAGCTTTTGAGCTTCAGGTCCCAAAACAAAAAAGTGGCCGGAAGGATGAGTAGATCCACCACTTTAATCTTTACTGTGCAGATTAAATACTATTCACTTGTTTCTGGGTTATCATGCAGTACATTTCATTTCATCTTTTTAACTCGTGTACGCCGAAGCAGATTGTTTTTTAATCCTCATCAATTCCGATTTGTCAATATTGTCATCAAGCCCTTCGCCTTCCATTTCGAGCGCATCCATGAGTTTGGCTAAGGCGATAATGCTGCCTGTCTGCTGAAGGTACAAAACAAAGTCGACAGAGGGTTGCTGGTGCTGCTCGTCATTAGTCGCTGCTTCGTCTATCTCAGCAGGATTTGCCTCGTCTTCCTGATTCTTGACATTGTCATCGGCATCGGCATCCAGCTTGGCAGGAGTGAGTTGATCTTTGGAATGATTTCGATCGTCTAGGGATTCCGGTTTCTTGAGTGAAGGAGCCCTAGACGGCTCCGGTTCTGGATCTTGGTTTTGTTTGGCCTTCTTCTGCTTCAATTTTTCCTTCTTTTTTTTGTTTTTGCTTTTCTTGGCCTCTTCCTTCTTTTCCGTCTTCTCTTCACTTGCGGCCCAGAGTTCCTCTTGGTAAGAGAGATGATATACTTGGCAGTTGCATCCAGAGCAGACGTAACACTTGCACTCGTTGCAGAAGGTCGCATCCGAAGTCCTGTGTTTGGAGAATGATTTCTTACAGAGAGCACAAGACACAAAGTGCTGCTTCCAAATTCGATCAGCTCGCTTGGTTACGGCACTGCTATTGTGGTTTTCTCGGGCCTGTTCAATGAGAGAAGCGCTGACTAGTGTCGGCGGGCGAATTTCTTCGTCATCTTGGATCTCGCCATTTTCAATCTGGTCGCGACGGATCATTTCTCGCGTCTCTTCTACTTGTAAAACTCGCTCTAATCCTTCCAGCGCCATCATCACCATAGTAGCCTCCGAAAGAAGGACTCCGAGAACAGAAACGCAACCTTCATCAACGAGAACTTCTATTTGGGAATCACTTCCACAACTTGTTGCATTAAGAACAACCCAACAGGCTTCGCTGCGAACTTCCTGGTCTGTATTTTTGTCGCGTACAAGTCTCACCAAAGGTGGAATGGCACCAGAATCAATAACTGCTTGAATTTGATCCACCGTACCAGCGGCAATATTGGAAAGCGTCCAGCAAGCCTCCTTTTGAATTTCCCGGTTGGAGTGAGTTATCAATTCCTTTAAGCGAGGAACAGCTCCGCATTCCAAAATGACTTCCGTGTAATCCGTTGTTGTAGCATTATGGTTATTGTCATCACTGCATTCGGCGCACACAATATTGCCAATAGTGCGAAGCGCTGGCTTGGTTACTCTCCAACTTGGATGCATTAAGAGTTCCACTAAACGAGGCACAAGACCACATTTGGGGCCCTTGAGATCTTCCGTCGTCACAACCGCGGCAATGTGAGAGGAAGGCCCATCACACAAGTGCGACAGTGTCCAACAAGTGTAGCTCAAGACTTCGGTATCCGATGTTCGCAGCAAACGCCGAAGCACGGGCAATAGGCTACTCATTTCGATTTCATCGCTGCTTGAGTAATCATTGGATTTGCAACCACTGGTTTTGCTTTGACTGGACTGCTGAAATATGCCGTCTACTAAATTCGACAGAGTCCAGCTACCTATCCTTTGCAGCGACAGATCCTGAGGGTGCGATTCTAAGCATCGCAGCAGCTGGTTCATGACTCCAGCGGCCAAAATTACATCGCGGGCAGAGACTGACTTCTCGCGGCCTCCATCCAACGAGGAATTGGAAGAATTGCTTCCACTAGTACTGGTTCCTGGAGAATCTCCAGCAGCGATGCTTCCCAATATCCACACGGCTTGTTCGTAGACTGCCTTGTTGGGACTAGAAAGTAAGGAAATCAACGTGGGAATCGCATCGGCATGCCGCAGCAGCAAGTGCTGCGAAGATGCCGACAACTGCTGCGGAAATGATAAGGTGCCCGCAGTGTTCGAGACAGGAGTAGGCGGAGGCAAAAATGCATTGCTGGGGACGCTGTTGTGGGCTCCGCTGGGTGGAGGTGCTAGAGACGTAAAGTTTATTCCTCCAGAGGCTGGCGGTATAGCAGAGTTAGTCCCAAACGGACTGGCAGTCGCAGTAGAAAACAAGGGTGCTGGTGGCATTGAAAAGCCATCAGCAATTGATGGATCTCCTGCAGCGGGTGACAATGCTGTTGCTGTATTCTTCGTAGATGCTCCTGCCGTCAGCTGAAGGATATCCTTTTTATCCTCGCTGTCAAATGGTGAACCATCAGGCTTGCCGTTACTCTGAATGGTAGAAGTCAAACTGGCATCAAAGGCAGCAACGGCTTCTGGTGACAAAGTCTGTGAAAACGATAGCGGTGGAAATGGGACACTTCCGGGTGCCGGCGCTACTAACGAAGGATATGGATACGTTGCTGTCGTGGGCACATTTCCGCCGCCAGTTGTTACCCCCGGAATAGGAGGAGTTTGTCCTCCAAAAAATGGACTGGTTGCAGCCGCTGCGACTGCCGCGGATCCTTTCACGGCTGCTGCTGCCGCAGCTTGAGCAGCTGCCGCAGCCACTGCCGATGTCTGTGCCTGGGTATGTTGATAGTACGACTGCTGGGCGCATAATTCAGCAATATTTGTCAAAGCCAGAAGGGACTCTACCTGGACAGCCGGCCGGTCGTGTAGATTAAGCCAGCTCAACAAGAGAGGAATCCAATTCCTCTCCTGTGCAATATGGAGCAAGTCCCGGTGGTTTGGCAACAGCTGTCGGTTTTAAAGAGAATCATCAGGTCAGAAATATGGACTACGAGACAATTAAACAACACAAGCAAATCAATGATCCATCCACTATCCCGCCAACCCTATGCTTCATCCTCTATCCCATCAACCCTATTCATGTGTTCGCCCTTCAAACTTCAAACAAGTATTCCAGATACCTATGACTTATAACGACATACCTCTCGCAGTTTCCTAGCAGTTGCCAGCTGCAAATAGGCAAGATCATCTTCCGAAACTGTCTTGTCTGCTGTTGGTGCAGCCGTCACGGAACTTAAATCTGAGCCTTGATTAATATAATGATCCAATTCATGGGCGAGACGCATAGCTCCATCCGAAATATCTGCCAAAGACGCCGCTGGAACTTGCCCATCCCCGGTAGTGATAGAAGGATCAGACGCGGAGCTTAAAAATCCAGAGGTGTCGCTGTTGACATCGAAACCGCTTGAACCATTCCTTGCCGCAAAAGGGGAAGTAACGGTCAGATCTGACGAGCCTCGTTTGTTAAATGTCATCGTAGTAGTGGACGTGGTACTTCCTCCGTCTTCTACCATCAATGGGTTGAAGTGAATGACGCAGGCAGTGGTGCTGATCGGATTAACGTTTAATATACTCAACTCTATTTTGGATTGTTACTTGGTTGGTTAATGCTCCCTTGTTGTTGGTAGTAACTAAATTTGGTAGAAACACACAGCAGGTAGGTCTAGCTAGTCTAGTTAGTTGTTTGATACGATTGTTTAGTTGTTGCGTGATTGCTGATTTCGACGTGCCCATGACAGTCGACCGGGTAGCCCTTGTTATTATTTCCAGATCTTGCGTTTTTCATTAAGGTTACTCTGTGATTTCTCTAACCCTAATAAGAGAGAGTAGCTAGCTGGTTGGTACTACTAGTACTACTACTACTACTCGAGTACTTGCTACCAGGTAGTCTAGTAGTAACTTTTCTTAGCAGTAGTACTAGCTAGTAGTAGTACTAGTACTACTAGAGACTACTCTACTCAAATTTAGCTACTGGGGTAACTAAGAAAACTCCAAGTAAGAAAGAGTGCTGAAAAATCGATGAGCCATGCAGTAGAGTACTCTAGACTCTAGACTCTAAATAACAGGTGGGCAACCATAGCAATCAATCTTGCACAATAATATTTCATCACTTCAACACTAGAACAGGAGAATGACACTCATGGACCAAGAAAACGGTTTATTTCGATGCGCCATATGTGGAGCGACTGAGCATGACGCAGCCAATTTGTCCTCCCAGATTGCACTTCAGACAAACGCCACAGTGAAGTGTGGCCATCAATTGTAGGTACCTGATTATCAAATAGGAATACACTTGTTGGAGGAAATGAGTTATTAACTCTACTCACATTAAACTTTTTTACTCTTTCTAAAGTTGTAACTCTTGCATTGATCGTGAACTCAGTCGCAAACGGGTGCGTCTGACATGCAAGATGTCTTTTCTCTTTTCATTAATTTTTCGTTTTCCGTCGCTCGACTCACGTACTTTGCAATCTTTCCACGCCCAACACTGTTTTCAATATGCATTTTAAAACCGACGGTATGTTCTAGGAATTTCCTTGTCCAATTTGTCGAAATCCAGTCAAGAAGGTAACTCTTTCCACGCGAACTCTTGATGATGTACAGTGTGAAAAGGATACCAGTTGGCGGCGACGTGTGCAAAAGGTCTTCAACAAGGTCGAGTCTGATTTTGCAACACTTTCGGAATACAATAATTATCTCGAGGAGAAGGAAGATATTATCTTCTCGATTGTCAATGAAGAACCGGATGCCGAGACTTCCAAGGCGAAAATCAGAGCCTATGAAGAAGCTAACAAGGCACAGATTGTAATTCGACAATCACAGAGGGCCGACGAGGAAAGATCGATTGAAGATAGAATTGCTGCTGAACAGCGAGAATTAGAACGACGCAAGAGAGAATTGAAAGAAATGGAAAAGGCCGTGGCGTTGACCAAGCGGAAATTCAAACAAGAATCGACAGAGGTGGCGCTGGGGGTAAGTTAACACCGTCGATGTCGATGGGCCTTGCGCTTTGTTTTCGTCGTGAGGTGTCGACAAGTTGCTGCCGCCTCTGTTCTTGAAACTCATCAGTTCAAATGCAATCTTTGTATTCTTCACAGGAACGAGAAGAAGTCTCGGCCGAGCTGGTGTCTGCGGCCATGCAAGGGTACCGCAACGAACTGAAGCGACCTCGTGGAACTACTGCTACCAATTTTGTTTCTCCAAAAGTCCGAGAACCAAAGGGTGGCTTACAAAAAGAACCAAAGCTAGACAGAGAAATATATCGGAAGCGGCAGGCTGCAGGTGGAGGAATTCCCAATGGCAGCATTGCTTCGCATGAAAAAAATTGGAACGAAACGGAGGCCTCACTATTTTCTTTCGCCTCGGCTAGATAGTAGGAATATTTAAGAGCGCTTCTCTTTCGATGAATTCACTTTTAGCTAGAAGGGTCTTGCACCTACCTTTGGTATTTCATGCAAAAGCTTAGCGATCCATAATTATTGGGTTGTTTGGAAGCTACTCATGGAATTCACCACTATCAATGGCAGCACCACTACCCTACCCTTACTTCATGAGGGTTAATTTATTTATGGAAGCGTTTTAGAGTTAGCGTTAGTGCAGTGCTTGTACGTATTGTTGAGTAGTACCTGGTAGGGCTTGTACTGCTGGAGTACAGCTGACTGCTACTACCAGGTAATGTTGGCTGACTGTTAACATTTAAGGGATTCTTGACATTTATCTATTAGTAGACATGCAGTGCCACCTAAACATTTTTTACCCTGTTAAAAACTATGTGACATTTGACCATACTTGTCATTTAGTGTTTACTAGCTAGTTGTATGACTTCATAATTAGACATTCAATTTTTTATTTTTTTTAGTTGTATGACTGCATAAACATTTTAAGTCAGCTGAAGGCTTTCTGGTCTCAAGATTTATGAAAGTGGATCGTGTCCTTTAGCTCACTAAGCGATCGTCCAATTCCAATAAATAGATAATGAATGGAAAGGTCTCATCAAGAGCTGTCTATTCAACAACTACAGTAGTACTTAAAATGTGATTTGGGACTCAAAATGCTTCCAGTTGCAATACACCACTTTTACCACGGGTTAAAAGCCGTACAGCGAACAACTGTGCGTCCCTAAGCGGTCGGCATACAGTCGTCCACGTCAGCTAGCGTCAAGGGTTTTCCCCTACTAGGGTT
>Ga0100391_1002496_pt1 | contig 19426 bp, 13 predicted proteins | sample CryGeymeta201515_FD_81541 | JGI IMG/M metagenome (GOLD analysis project Ga0100391, IMG submission 81541) | Groundwater microbial communities from Crystal Geyser aquifers in Utah, USA - Crystal Geyser metaG 2015-15 | ecosystem: Environmental > Aquatic > Deep subsurface > Groundwater | place: USA... | reverse complement strand
CTACCGCCAGGTAGCATAATCAACCCTGTAATACCCATCCAACCTCGAAGAGGTTGCGTTATTGTAGAAAGATCAATCTGAGAAATACATCCAACCCAGAATGGGTTGCGCTATCTAACCAAACCCCCACCACAAATCACCACCAAGCTTGAGCCCCCAAGAATTGGGCCTGCATGCCTGCCTGTCTGCCGCCAGGTAGATCTGCCGCCAGGTAAATCTGCCGCCAGGTAGATCTGCCGCCAGGTAGAGGTTGGGGGCAAAAACATCTAACACCCACCCAAAAATAAAATCGAAAATTCAATATTACCCGTGCACTTCTCCCGCCATTTATAGAAAAAACCCATATTTGTATTGAAACAAGGTGCAGCCCCGCATGAATGACGGGACAAACGTACCGTTAATATTTATAGCCCTTAATATTTATTGAACAACGTTTTTTCGAACAAGTTGCCAATCAGTTGCCTGCCCCGAAACAACATATCGCAGCAAACCAACATTTTGCGCAAAATAGCGCGTAGTATTGGCATTTTGCGCCGTACCATCACGAAACACATCAACCTGTCGCACCTGATCAAAGTTGCCCGCTGAAACTTCAAAATCATTTTTAACTGCAGCAATCGTTACCCAGGTAGTGCCTATGCTATAAGGATTAGCCGTCCATCCTTCATCAAGCTCAGCTGTATAGTAATAGACCCGCGAAAACTGGCCACGTTGGTTATTGCGGTATTGCTCTAACATCACAAAATGGCAGGGCTCCCTGGTGCTGAGATTCCCGCAAAGGTCAGAAGATTCGGATACGTAATGAAACTCCTGATTATAAAAACTGCTGAAGCATTTGACCCGGAAGACTTCCTTCTTAGCATATGCCTGCTGACTGCCAGGATTGATAATATCAATAGTGTCGAGATTCGCCTCCAAAACATAAATACTATCCAAATCATTTGTAGTTGCTGCAGTATTTTGCATAATCCACCAGCTACCTGGCTTATAATAAAATACATCCTTGAGCTCTTGCGGAAGAAATACATCGTAACCCTCAGTATAAGTTGCCTTTTCGCAACCAGAATAAGTAAAAAGTATCCCCGTAAAAATAGCTGTCAAGGCAATCAGGCGAGCGATTGGTTTCATATTGGTCAATGTTTTAAGGAGCAAAGATAAGGAAAAAGTTTCTGGACACGAAAGCAATCAAATCTAAAAAACCAACCCAAACCTTCCTCTCAAACGTTCAGGCACGTCAGCCACACTGCGCGCAGGCCAACCCCTCAAAGCGCACTAGGGTGCGCCGGCCACAAAAAATGATACCCCTTAAACCCGTATACCCATAATAGCCATTTGACTCTCCATATGTCATCGAGCGATAGTCGAGATGTCGACTTTCCAACCTTCGACTTTCCCCCGCACAATTGCATCTTGTGGTTTGTACTTGAACACTCGTTTTCCTTATTCCTGACCTGCAAAGATTCAAGATTTCAGAGCTAAGCCTGCCCCGTCAGCCATACGGTGTCCCTTTAAAAATCCCAAAACATTTTTCAATCAATACTATCCTCACTACTCTTGCTCAAACTCACACTTCTGACTTTCCAACCTTCGACTTTCTGACTTTCGACCTTAAATTAAAAATCCCCATACAAATTCCGCAAGGCCGTCTTAAACCCAACCATTACCCAACTCGTTTCCAACCTGTCGCGCAACGACCCCTGCTCCCGGTAGATAAAACGTGCCTCCAAACGCATATTCGTCTTCGGATTCAACAAATATCCCACCCGTAACTCACCATGAAACAGCACCGACTCTAAACCCTGTCCGATATACACATTCGTAGTAGCCACCCCATCCGGCGCATCATTATACGATTTAAAAATATCCCCGCCATAACTCACACTGCTCGTATCAACACCCATAGTGCTATACACCAGCTTACCCTCCAAATACCAGCGATCCTTAAAACGATAATCACCAAGCAATAAAAATTCATAAAAATTGGCCCCCGAAGGATGCGCCAACGGCTGCAGATAATGCCCGTAATTCGATAATCGGCTGATATGGCTGTAGGTGTAGGGTCGAACCACATTAACCTCCGTCTGGAAATACAAATCCTTCACCTTAAAGGCATCATAAAACTTCATACCCAACTGCACCCCGTACTTATTGGTAGCCGCATCAGGCTTGCTAAACAGCTCATTTATCCTCACCTCATCAAAAAGCAGCTGCGAATAAAGCGTCATCCTGCTATTCATCACCCACTGCAAGTTCAAGCCGATATTCAGATTACCATCACTGCCATTACCATAATGGATCGGATGCAAAAACACCACCGGATTCATATACTGCCAGGCAGGCGGCTTCACTCCGCTGAGGCTGTCATCGCCGGGCCAGGTAAGCGCCTGAAAAAGCCCGATCTGCAACTTCTTATTCACCTGCCAATTCAAAAACCCCATACTGGCATACTTCTTCCTGAAAGCCATCAGAAACGAAAGCGGCTGTGCCCCCGGGTCGGTATGCTGCATAAGCCAGTAAGTATATTGCAAGGGTCCCAAATTGGCTTGTAACCTGAAATAGGGATACGGAAACGATACATCCGACAACAGCAAAGAGCGATAACCGCTTCCAATAAAATGCCTGTCGTGCCCAAACTGAAAATTGAGGTAGGGGCTAGGCGAATAGGAAACATAAGCGGTGGCATTGGCATAATCCCATCCAGTTCCATCCTTAAAATCACGCACGATCCCTTGTCCGGGCATAATACCCGTACCCGGCACCACCGGCATAATCAGATGGCTGTTGATAAACCGATCGATATAGGCTGGTGTGGCCTGTTGGTTCTCGTACAAACTGCTGTAAAAGGCAATCTGCTCACCAATATTACCCTGCAATTGCAACCCACGCGTATTCACCCAGGTCGTTTTACCAGCTACCCCTTCATATCCAACGCCAAAATCAAACAAAGGATCAAGCTGAAACGAAAAACCTTCACGGCTATAATTAATCAGATGCTCATACAACAACTTCCGCTTCACCAGCGACAACTCCTTCCCCGCAGTATCCATCAAACCGATATCCGGAACAGCAAAATGATCAAGCAACAACGGCTTCACCACATCATGGCGGCCAAATTCACCAGTCTCAAGCATCGCCTCCTTATAATACCGTTCCAACTGATGCTCAAAAGGCACACTAAAAGGAGCCTCCTGAGCCCTAAGCCCCCGAAAGCAAAACAAACAAAGAAAAATATACAGCCAAAAAAATCTCATTTCAACAAGTATAATAACTTCAAATAGCTACTAGCATCAAGCTATCACCTCCAAACCCACTAAACAAACCAACCCTTGAACTCGCAAACCCATCAACCCTTGAACTCGTGAACCCCTGGACCCTTCACCCCCCCCTTGTGTCCTTCGTGAAACCTTAGTGCCCTTTGTGGTTAATCTTTGAATTTTCATATCATCAAATCTTCAAATTGTCAAATCCCCTTGTGGTCTTCGTGAATCCTTTGTGTCCTTCGTGGTTAAATCTTCGAACCTGCCTGGCAACCAGAGGAAGACAGGTCCTCAAATTTTCAAATCCCCATATCCCTCAACACAGCAACAAATCAACAAAGAACAAATCAACAACTCCTATCCAACCTTCAGACCTTAGGTCATCGAGCGATAGTCGAGATGTCGACCTTCAGACCTTCGACCTTCAGACCTTCGACTTTCAGACTTTCAGACCTTCAGACCTTCAGACCTTCGACTTTCAGACTTTCAGACCTTCAGACCTTCAGACCTTCAGACCTTCGACTTTCAGACTTTCAGACTTTCAGACTTTCAGACTTTCGACTCCTAACCCCTACTTCAAAGTCGATATCATAAACACAAAACTCGTTGCCGAAGCCAAAATACTGGCCAATGCAGCCATAGTAGCCGGATCACTTAGCCTGCTCTTTTGCTCAGGTTTCTTGGGCACTACCACAGTACTTCCAGGACTAACCCGCGGATAACTCTTAATACCCAAAAAGCTCCGCGTCATCTTTGCACGGCCATTGGGTTCAATCACAAATATCTTACTCTTCTGTGCATTGCGCAAGGTGCCACCCGATTCCCTCAGATACGACCTTAACCTGGAACCCATATAATTCACTGACACCTGATTATTCACACTACCTCTCACGGCAACAGTATTATCGCGCATCATCACGATAATCCTGTCCTTAGCCTTCAGGTTCAAGTCATACTTTCCGCCCGGATTCTGCATCAGCGATAGCACATTATTTATAGCAATCAAAGTAGTTTCTTCCTGCTCCTTTTCTTTCTTGCCATCCTTATTGTCTGTTTTATCTGTTGCATCTAATGACCTGCTACCTGATCGCTCCGAATCCTTGTACCGTGAATCCGAAAACAAGTCAAACTCATCATCTAAATAATAAGAATCACGCGAACCAGAACGCGCATACACATTACGCGAAGCATTCTCACGCAAAAGCGAATCGAGCGTGGTAGCCATATCTTTCTCCTCCAGGTCAAAGCTCTTCAAATCCTTTGGCAATACCGAAGTGGAAGCATCGCGGATGATCAACACCCCGTTCTCGTCACCCAGTTGATTAAGGCCGCCAGCACGCATAAGTACCGAGCTGAGCCGTTCATTCTGTTTCAACAGCGGATAACTACCTGGCGAAACCACTTCTCCTTCCACAGTCACAATCTGATTCTCACGATATTCGGGCCTGGGTTTCACAATCACAATATCCCTGGGCTCCAACAGCACTTCATCTGCTTGCACAATCAATTCAGCATCCGAATCGGCTTCTATCAAACGGGCGATAACAAGCTCGTCATTGCCATCAACCTTTCGGGCTACTTCGATGCTGTTGGCGATGGCAGAAATTTTCATCCCTCCAGCTAGCAGAATAGCATCCAGAGCAGTCATCCCTTCACCATAGGTGAATTCGTCAGCATCGTTCACTTCTCCAACCACCTGTATCTTTTCGTGTGGAAACATCTCTCGCCGGTCGCCAATCACTATCGAATCGCCATCCATCAGCTCAAAGTTTTCCTTCCCTGCCAGGAGGTCTTCCGGCACAAAACGCAGGTAATGGCTACTGTTATCTCGTGGCGAACGATACAAGATGGCACGTGTCAACAACGCACTTTCCGTAAAACCACCGGCACGCTCAATCAATGCTGACAGCAAAAGATCCTCGTGCCAACCGTATTTACCCGGACGCTTCACGGCTCCGTTAATTGATACACGTTGCTGATATTCACTGGCAATGGATCCTACCGTAATCACATCACCCGAACCCGGCATATAACTGTCAAATTCGTCAGCATTCAAATCTTTGCTCAAAAATTCATTCTCCCCGATTTGCTGCACATAAACGTTTTCTTTATAGGCGATAGGTGTAAAACCACCGGTATAAGTCATAAGCGTTTGCAAGGTTTCCCCTTCGAGCAACTCAAAAAAACCGGGTCGCTTCACCTCTCCTTTCACCCTCACCATGCGTTCATATACCGGGATATTGATGACATCATTCTCTTGCAGCACCACATCCGTCGATCGATCACCATAAACCAAAAACTTATACAGGTCGATGGTTTGTATGATCTTTCCCCTGCGAATCAACTCAATATTGCGAAACGACCCTCGGGTGTGCGGCCCACCTGCAGCAAACAAGGCATGAAATGCCGATGCTACCGAAGGAAGCGAATAATTTCCTGACTGCCGCGCTCCAATCACCGTTATGGGTATGGTACGGTATTCCAATATGGATAGAGAAAGCCGTGTATCTCCTTCATTGATGCTGCTATATCCACGCTCGGCAAGCACCGATTTTAGCCTGCCTTCTGCCTGCTCAACCGTAAGCCCGGCAATCTGTATTACACCTGCAAAAGGAAAATTGATTTTTCCGTTAGGATTGATCTCAAACTCCTCTATGGTCTCCTGACTTCCAAAAAGCGCAATATTCACCTTGTCGCCAGGCCCCAGCATATAATTTACAGGCGTGGCCAACTGCAAATTTGGAGCAAAATCAAGATTAAGATTCGAAAATAATTCCGAACCAAAGATCAACGAATCGGGCGGGATCTCACTCTTCAGATAAAGCCGGTCAATCATTGGATCAGAATTTTCTAATTCCTCATCCAGCATCCTGCTAAGATTTTTGTCAATGCTACGGCCCGATGTGAGTGATTTTTGATCCATCTTTTGCAACAAACTGGCTATCTCGCTCCGCGATAAGCCTTTCTGCATCAAATAACTCATCACCTCTGCTTCTGACATATTGGCCTGCGACACACGCGAGCTAAAGCGATTGATGTCTTGCTGCGAAAGCTGCTGCACATCAATATTAGCAAGATTTTTGCGATAAAATAACTCTTGGGCTGCTGCACTCGAAACGATAAGAGCACAAAATAAAGTAAAACTTATCGCAAGTTTTTTTATTTCCATAATAAAAAGAAGGTGTTGAAGACAATTTTTAAATCCATGCCCAAACTGGCTTTTTCGATGTATTCCAAATCATAAACCAACTTATCCAGGTTTTCATGGGGTGTGGCATTCGGATTCTCAACCTGCGCAAGCCCCGTAATGCCCGGCAACGCCTGATGACGCTCACTAAATTTTTCGTTAAGCTTCGAATACTTTTCCACATAATACGGAACTTCTGGCCTGGGACCTACCCAACTCATCTCTCCCTTAAAAATATTGATCAACTGCGGAAACTCGTCAAACCGAAAGATGCGTAGCAATTTACCCAGTGGCGTAATGTCGCCATTGCTATGAAAAAGACCATCGTAACTGGTCGACTTCCGTTTGAGTGTCCTTAGTTTATAAATCAAAAATACTTTACCGTTTTTTCCGACGCGTTTCTGTTTAAACATTACAGGCATGCCCATCGTCAGTAGTACGAACAAAGCACTCAATCCGGTGAGTGGAAGCAAAAGAGGAAGGCTAAGCAACGAAAAAACTAAATCGAACATCCTTTTGTGGGAGCTACACAAATAATTGCTTATTACAATATTATCTTTTAGCATAGGTGTATCATCGGCCAGGCCGTTTGTTGCTGTCTTTTGATTCGTACTCTCCTGAGCTGTTAAGTTTAATTCTTTTAGCTCAAACATCATGTGTTTTTATTTTGTTGGTTCTCTTTTTTAAAAACGATACATAAGTGTGAGTTCGGCATTAAGCGACCAAACATTAATTCCATTATAGCGAAACAATCCCTGTCCTCCATAGGGATCATAATTCCATTGAAAATTATAAGTGCGCAGCAAATGCAGCTGATAACCCAAAAACAATTTACCAAATGAGGTGTGATGATTAAAAATTAAACCCCAGTCAACAAAGTGCTTACTGCCATCGACAAAAAACGGATTGCCAAAACCCAGGTTAAGGTAATCAATTCGATAGAACAAATCCTCATTATAAATCACCCTTTCAAACTGTAGTCCAAAGGTATTAAATCCGTGAATATATTGTGCACCAACCGTCATCATATTACTTCCGGGTCCTATGCCTGCACCCATAACCTGACCACGATTCACCCAGCCTATGCCGTTTCCATGCGCATAAAAAGAATTCTGAGTAAAATTAGGATTGTTATAGTTTTCTACAGGCGCCTGTATCTTGGTATATTCAGCAGATATTTCGAGCCAGCTGTCTTTTTTCTTCAGTCCATAAAGCTTCCTCAAACCAAACATATAGGCTGTTGAATACTGCGGACGGGTCATCAAATCTTCAAAATCGTACCAATTGTCCTCACGTCCTATTTCTATATAGGCTTCTGCATGTGCAGGGGCAAAAAGATAGCGGGCAAAAATAGAAATGATTTGATTGCGCTGAATTCCTCCGGGGTCAATTCCACCACCTGTCTTCTCTCCCCGCGATTCCAGGTAAAGAATATTAAAATAATCCCATAAACCATCGGCCTCGCCCTTCACCTGTATGGTGCGGGTCATACCTACAAACAGACCTGGAGTCCATTTGGGTTGATACACCCCAACCATCCCATTAAAATAGCCATAAATAACATCTCCTATGGTGTCGGGAACCACATTACCGGCAATCGGCGGCCATTCACCGGGGGTGTAACGATCAGGCCAGGTGAATCCGCTACTGCGTAGCTTACCTATTGCCATCTGCCCTTCAAAAGTACCGATACGGGTTTTAACAGGCCTATTGGTGTGCAGCGTAAAATGTCCAAAACCAGGTGCGTTGTTACTCATCACGATGGCATTCTTTCGGCCAGGTCCCCACCAGATATTCTCATTGGATAAGCCCACAGCTATCGGCCCCAGATGCAGCTTCACAAACGACTGACCCAAAAAAATCTTTTCATAATTAGCCTGCCCCATACGTTCTGGCATATCTATCCTAATAGGTCTGAAAGGTGGATTCTGAAATTCCCGGTTTTGTCCCCATACCATTTCGGGCCTCAGTTGGGCTTCTAATATTCCAATGCGTCCATAAATACCTGCCGAAAAATATTGCTGCAGTCCGCGGTTGGGTACCATAGCACCATCGCTCCAGCCGTAAGGATGATGGCCGTTAAAGCGCGTATGGGCATAAACTGGCAACAACATCAGCCGCAAATTATTTTTACCTTTCGTATCGTATGGCTTAATCAGGGGTTTACCTTTAAAACTAAGCTGCCCGCGCTGATCAAACAATCTTGTATATTGATTCGAATCAAGTGGAAAAAGCAAAGTATCCTCACCAAAAGGATTATCAATCCCCAAAGCGCGAGTAGCATCCACCGGGCGTATCATAAACGAAACATCGGGATTCACCTTTTCTGTTAGCTGAGCCCTGCGAAGGGCATCTTCAAAAAAAGGCGTGCCAACAGCTACAGTCTGTGCTTGCAGGCTCAAAGCCCCAAACCCCAATAAAATGAGAATAAGCAGTAAGCTGTTAGCTGAAAAGAAGCCAATAAAATGCTTAAGTTGGTTGTTGTGCATCGGGCAGTGGTTTCTTGATTTTGAGGGCAAATGTACACGATTTTTTTATCTTGAAAAAATATCATCTATTTTTAATCACTGTTGTCCGGTAAAACTTTTTAAAATCGGGTAGTACATTTTACTGTACCACCCGAAATGTCTACTTTTGAGTTACGACACAAAAAAGAAAGACATGAGTAAAGGTACAAACTTTAGCGGACAGCCGATATTTAATCAGCTATTAAAATTCATTGACAAGAGTGAAACCCGCGCTCGGCGTAGCCCGCGCTCGGCATAGTCTGTGACTACGTCGTCACACACCTGTTGACTGCTGGCTATTGGCTCAGGCTTCCCCAGCTATCCACTGACAAACCTCTGATTTCCAATAAAACCTCCCAAACGATACACCCACGCTCGGCGTAGTCTGTGACTACGTCGTCACACACCTGTTGGCTGCTGACTGTTGCCCCAGACTTCCCCAGCTATCCACTGACAAACCTCTGATTTCCAATAAAACCTCCCAAACGATACACCCCATGCAAAACAACAACCCCGCGCTCGGCGTAGCCACGCTCGGCGTAGTCTGTGACTACGTCGTCACACACCTGTTGGCTGCTGACTGTTGCCCCAGGCTTCCCCAGCTATCCACTGACAAACCTCTGATTTCCAATAAAACCTCCCAAACGATACACCCCATGCAAAACAACAACCCTTAAACCCCTTGTGAACTTCGTGCAATCCCTTCGTGAACTTCGTGGTTAAAACACTCATAAACCCATGAACCTGTAAACCCGTGACCCTTAAATCCATCCCACGCACACCCCTGATCCCCTATAAGGGGTCAACCCGCAACGTCTTTGATAGCTGTTGGATCGGCTGAACCTTGAAGAGCTTCCGCTATTGTAGCAAAATCAAACAAATAAAACCCAACCAACCTCGAAGAACCTGTCCCGACAGCATCGTCGGGAGGTTGTACTATTGTAGTAAAACCAATCTAGTAAACCACCAACCAACCCTGAAGAGCCTGCCCCAACTGAAATGTCGGGAGGTTGCGCTATTATAACAAACCCAATACAATTAAAACCTCTGATTTCCAATAAAACCTCCCAAACGATACACCCCATGCACAACAACAACCCTTAAACCCCTTGTGAACTTCGTGCAATCCCTTCGTGAACTTCGTGGTTAAAACACTCATAAACCCATGAACCTGTAAAGCTGCTGTTGGCATTGGCCCCGCTATCGGGGGCCTTGGCTCGTTTCAACTTAATAAGTAAGTTTTTAGTTTTATGAAAGACAACTGTGATAACTCTTAAACCATAAACACTCACCTCTTTGTGGTCTTCGTGAATCCTTAGTGCCCTTTGTGGTTAATCTTTGAATCTTGAATTTTGAATTTACATGGCGACCAGCGGGAGACATGTCCTTGAATCCCGTAAACCCATGAACCCGTAAACCCATGAACTCGTAAACCCATAAACCCGTAAACCCATGAACCCGTAAACCCTACAAAAACAAACGCTTTCTGGCCGCTATTGAGGCATAAATAATAAAATTCCAAAAAATCTGAAAGTAGTTAAGGTCACACTCCTGCAATAGAATCATCACGTGAGAACGAGCACCATGCCATAGATTCGATGACCGCGACCCCGCAAGCAACCGAATATAAGTAGTAGGCCTATCCACATAGGCCGAAATCACCTTACCCTTTTTAAACAACTGCAACCAATAAGCATAATCTTCATGAATAAGCCTCTCCGAAACCGGCATAAAATAATGACGTCCATGCACCTCACGTAAGTACATGGCCGAGCTCATCGGGATGGCATTGGTAAGCATCATCCCTTTATAATCCACGTCGGCAAGCAACTGAATCTCTTTGGTGCGTAATGTCTTTTTAAAACGGGCATAATACACCGCTGAATATACCAGATTCGCACCTCTTGCTTCAGCCAGTTCAAGCTGCAGGGCAAGCTTTTCGGGTATCCACCAGTCATCAGCATCACAATACGCAATCCAGTTTCCTTTGGCTAACCTGATGCCAATATTACGCATACGCACTACACCACGATTGGCATTGGAAGCAATAAGCTGTATCCGTGAATCCTTTGCTGTCCATTCACGGGCAAGTTTTCTTGTTTCATCCGTTGAGCAGTCATCCAGCACCAGCAACTCCCAATGCTGGTATTGCTGTGCACAGATACTTGCAATACTTTCTGATAAAGTTGACGCTGCATTGTAGGCAGGCATGATAATACTTACCAAAGTTGGATTCATATTTGGTCTTTACCTGTTTCGTTAGTTACGATTTCAAGGCTTTCGGACAGCTCGTCTTCATCCGTCTCATCTTCGGCGTCTTCTGGCACGATAATCGACCGGTAGGCCAGCGCCAGAAAAATAAAAGGAATAGGATCGCCAATGCTGCCCAGCGCAAAGATATTAAATAAAAAGAATACTGCCAGCGAGCGGCTGTTGGGTTGCAAATAAAGCTCTTTGCGACTGATATACGGAAAAAATGCCACCAAAAACAGCACCAGCCCAACTATACCTGTCTCAAGCATCAGTCCGGCTGCATAAGAGGTAGGTCGCACACCCTGATAGTCTGAACCCAGCGCCGACGCAAAAAAACTCATGGCCGAAGCCGGAACCCCAATGGCATCCATCGCCTCGATACTCGCGTTGCCCCAGCCTCCGATACCCGATCCAAAAGGATGCGTGAAACCATACTCATAGGCCGCCCACACACTCACAAAACGAAACCCGCTTTGCTCAAGCAGCCATGGCAAGGGATCCTGATAGTCTTTCTCCTTAAAAAAACTCACAGCCACATCCACCGAACGCGGCACATCATCCTGCTTGCTTAGATACACCAACGACACATAAAACACCACCGCCAGCACAGCACCTATCTTTAACAGGTTGGTGAATTTTTGTAGGCTGGCCAGATAAATCGCAATCATCACCAATCCTGTTACTGATCTAACGATCATAATATCAAAGGCGATCATAGCCGAAATAGCAACAAACCCCAGCGTGCTCCTGGGTTCTATCTTGCGGTTGAGCATAAAATAGGCAAAATAATAATGCAGCGAGAGGCTGAAATAAGAAGGCTCTGCAAACAACCCGCCTACTCCTCGGCCGCCTCCGTAGATCTCTGTCGTAAAACGGTCAATAAAAAACCGCATGAATGGCTCCAGAAATAAAGGAAACATTCCCATATACTGTATGAAACTGATGACTACATTCGCCAAAAAAACCCATTCAAAAGCCCGCGATAAAAACTTAAACTCCTTATTCTTGACATGTATCAAAAGAAAAAAGATCATCGAAGCATTTACCAAAGCAAAAAAGGCGCGTGCCGGAACAAAGATATCACTGAAATTACCCAGATTTACGGATACACTGATCACAAGATAGGCCAGAAAGATAGCATACGGAAGGGTAAGCCGTAAATCTTTGCGCAAGGCATACAAAAAGGCCCACGGAAAAATCTCCGAACTGAACAACACACGAAGTGGCGTTACATTCGGCAGATAAATAAGGTATCCAAGGACTTTCCTGAGCATAAATAAGCTGCTTAAAGAATGGGTTGGGGCAAAACCAATTTGCTTTTAGGCTTTGGTCTCACGCTTAAAACGATTTTCCATATCCCTGTTAAAATGCCTGAAACTAAGATAAAGGGCCAGCAATAAGCCTGCAAACAATCCCATCACACCCCATTGCCAGGGCCTGAAGCCAACCTCCGTCAATGGATAGCGCGGTTCTTCTATCACCTCAATTAAAGGGGTTTGTCTGCGCAAACTAATTTCGGCCAGCTTTAAATTTTTTACCAATTCTCCAAACAACGAAATAGAAATCTGTAGATCAATCATTGCTTTGCTGTGTTCTACACGCATCATCTGCCATAGGGGATTCACATTCAAATCCGACTCCCGGGCTGTAATCATAAGATTTTCGTCCAATATCTCGCGCACCGAATCGGCTTCATACCGCAGTATATCCAGATTGAGCCTTGCCTTTCGTGTAAGCGATTCGATATAAAAATCCGTAACAGTGCGAATAGTAACATGCGAATAGGCTATGGCAATGTCTGTTCGTTTATGAATCACATTCACAAAAATGAAACCAATTTTTTTCTCAGGCTTACTCACACTAAGCACTTCATCGCGCACGTATTCGTATGTGAGGTACAAGGCGCTATCAGTCCTGCGATCGTGCTCACTGCGGTCAAGCTTAAAATCAACACCTTTAAAAGTACTTTTTCGGACATGTTTTGTATCCTGAAAAAACACATCCGCAAACAACTGCGGAGGATCTGAATCTGGAACAGGATTGAGCAGGGTACGCTCGATCATGCTCCTTGTTTTGAAAAGTTCCACCAGGTTTTCACCTTTAAAAACCCCTCCTGGATTACTGCCGCCAACATCCAGACCAAACTGAGCCATCAAACCTTCAAAACCTGATGCCGTCTCTTCTTCGGCTGCAATGATGTAAGTGGCTTTTTGCTTCTTCTCGTACATCAAAAGGCCAATTAAAAAAGCAAATAGTCCAATGATTAATGGAATCAACAATAACTTGCTGGCATTTTTAACCATATGCTGAAAAACCAGCTTCAGCAAATTGCTCACCTCCTCAATGGAGGCGTCTTTGGTAAGGGTGTCTTTCCAACCCGAATGGCTCATAATGTTGGTGTTTTTAAAATATGTTCAGCGGCAAAAATAAGAGATTTTTTAGGATAACCACACTATTAGATTTCCAACCTTCAACATAAGGTCATAAGGTCATCGAGCGGCTTGTGCTGAGCTCTCATCGAGCGGCTTGTGCTGAGATCAAAGACAAGACAGATGCCGACCTTCAGACCTTCAGACCTTCAGACCTTCGACCTTCAGACCTTCAGACCTTCGACTTTCAATAAATTATTCACCTAAACTTCCAATTCCCTTTGTGATCTTCGTGAAACCTTAGTGATCTTCGTGGTTAAAAAAAACTTCCACCACTAAGAAATAACCCTCACATACAATATTTGCCCCATACCTAACTATCGCCTAAACGATTCCCACCTGGTCCGCAACCGATCGATAATCCGCAACAACCTATAAAAGACTGAATGCACCTCACCAAACCCGCCTGTCTTGACAGGCCTATGAATCAATTCCCTGCTCAAGGCATGCTCCAGCATCACACAAAGCTTTTTCCTTTTAACCTCTCCCTCCAAAACCCTGCCATGCCAACCCCTCAAACGATTCCCAGGCGAGATCCAACTATCCAAAAAAAACTGATACGCCTCGCTAACCTCAGGCAAAGGCAAACAGCAAACAGACTCCAGGCTGGCCCTAAACTCCTTTAAAGCATCAGCATCCGACAACCAAAAAATCCAAGAAGCCATAAAAGGATGAGGCCGCTCAACCAACTCCTCCCCATCAAATCGTAAATCCCCCAAAATCGTTGCTGGCTTATTCACTTGCGCAGCAAGCAATCGCTTCAACAACCACACCCAACCCCACAACCAGTGCGTCTTAAAAATCGTATCATTAAAAATCAAAAAAGATCCATCCTCTCCCTCAAACAATTTGACAAGCTCCAAATAGCCCGAAAATTCATAAAACCGATTATCCCCAGCCAAATCACCTGGCATATGCACGGTATCATGATTATTTATCACCACCAACCGATCAGCCCCAAGCTGCTGTTGCAACCAATTCAACCGCTTTTGTTTGCGTACATCATTGCCATACACCACTATACCTACCGAAAGTGTCATGATTCAACTTTTTGGCTGTCTCTTTTCAGATCCTCTTGCTCACTCCCAAATAAAAAAGCAAGCAGAAAATACCAACTTTGAGCAATCAGATGAGTAAAAATATTCCTAAAAAAAATAAGGGCATAACGCAACTCAGTATGCATCATAGCAATACCACTTAGCCGCAATAAGGCTCCTACAAATCGAATATGCCGCTGCATGGGATAGCGTCTGTAAATAATTTCACGGCCAAATACACTTGATTTTTCAAGCGGCTGCAAACTTTCGTGATCAATATCAGGACATTGCCTAACCTCGCCAAGCCGAAAACATGCAATATGTGCATCCAAACAAAATTTGTAATCCACACCTTCAACAAAAAAATGATCATCGTGCCAGCCAAGCTGCTCAAGCGCATCCAACCTAAAAACACAACCACTGCTGATTAACAAGCGCACTTCTTCAGCTTGAAGGTAACACGCTTCTTGATATTCCGCAGTACTAAATCTAATAGCAGCAAAATCCTGATGCTGATCAAAAAATTTATCCATCCAACTCGAGATATACCTCAAACTCCGGAGGCTAAAGCGCGTATCCTGATCAAAATACAGCGCAGCAGCAAAGTCATATTGCTTAGCATTCCCCATCAAAAATTTCAGCGCCTCACCAAGTCCAGCATTATGACCATCTCGAAACAGCTCTAAAGTATTTTCTTTTACAAATTTATCAAACCCCAAAACAGGCTCGTCTGTATTGTCGTAAACAATCACTTTATATCCCGCATCCAAAACCAGTTGAAGCCTTTCAAAAAAGCCCTGATCAGGATAATAGGTCACAAAGCAAACAGGAAAAACAGTTTGTGATTTATAAATATCGGTGGTTTGGATTTTTTCGTCCATAGGCAGTTCAACGCTAAAAAATTACTCCACTTTCACTGATCTAATAAGGTATTGTTCGGTAAAAAAGGCACGCATCAAACCCAGCGTTAAAAAATTCACAACCTGCGACTTACTTCCGGCAGCATTGGGAGTTGGCATAACTTTTTCTACCTCAAACGGTTTTTGATTCATAAGCGCCAGTGCACTGCTACGAGTAAAGTAACGCAAATGGGTGCGATCCATTATTCCGGCACCATTGTGATATTCAAACTTTCCCCTGAACAACAATTTACTGATAACCACTGCGGTTCGCATATTAGGTATGCTGGCAATTAAATTTCCGCCCTTTTTGATTTTTGGAGCAGCCTTTGCCAAAAATGCCCAGGGATCTTCCATATGCTCCAGCACATCCAAACAAAGCATCAAATCAATTTGCCCGTTTTGCACCTTGTCAATTTGCTCTTCTGCTTCTCCAAGGAAGACCTCATCCAAATATTTGCCCGCCTCTCTGGCCATGGCCGCATGCAACTCTATGCCAATCGACCGTTCAATACGACCGCTTTGTTGAAGCATACGTAAGGTAGCTCCATTACCGCATCCAATCTCCAAAGCTGTTGTAACCTTTTCAGGCAACATTGAGAAAATGTCTTTTCGCGCATTTGTGAAATAAGCCTCTGATTTATTTTGATACGACTGCATAGCTTTTGTTGTTTTGTTGCACAAAATACTGTAAAATAATAAAATCAGCAAAGGTTCGCAGGCTCCAGGCTATTGCCACGCCAATTATTCCATATAAATGCAGCAACAAGAGCAAGACTGGAAAATAAATCATTGCCTCAAAGATATGGATCAGGCTGGTAGTTCTTACCTTGCCAACAGCTTGCAGTGCCGCAAAAGGCACATGTGCCATACTGTTAAAAAAGATGCCAACAGATAAAATACTCAATACGGGCCATGCCTCTGCTGCAAAATCTTCTCCCAGCCAAAGACTCAAACCGATTTTTGAACCCAAAGCAAGACTCAAACTTACAAATCCCATGAAAAGCGCTATCGTTCTGAGTGATTTAGTCATTAGCCTTACTGTAGTTGTATCATCTTTTGAGGCATGCAGATACGCCAACCTTGGAAACAAAGCCGAACTGATTGCTGCAGGAAGTATAAGTAAGCGTAACACAAAATCTTGTGGAACAGTATAATAGGCCACGATATTTACGCCAATAAAAGCAGAAATAAAAAACCGATCTGCCACCACCATCAGCGGGCCAATAATATTCGACAACGTCATCCAAAAACCAAAATTAAAAAGCCTTCTTAGTAAGGAGTAACTTATATTAAGTCTGTTGTGAATATGCTTCAAGTGTTTTCGTATTGTGATTGTATGCAAAAGCATCACCAGCAAGCGACTCACGATCAGGCTCCAAACAACGGGAATGATATTTGCCCTGTAAACCAATACAATAATTACTGGTAGCACAAAATTTAACATCCCAAGAAGAAGGCGCCAAATATTAGACATCTTAAAATCTTCAAAACCTTCCAGTATGCCTCTATAGGCAGAAGTAAGCGTTACAAGTGGGATGGCCAGCGCAGCAAGCTGCATAGCCATTAAGGCGTCTGCTTGTATCTCGTTGCTGATATTAAGAAAGTGAAAAATCATCAGGCGCGACGCAAAATAGAGAACCAAACCGCCAATTATTCCCAATACCAGCGTAGCAAATAATCCACTTGCTGCCAATTGAGTTAACTGATCTCGGTTCAAATCCCTGGCCCTCGAAATTTGTTGCGTAAGTGCACGACCCAACCCAAAATCGAATAAACTAAAATATCCTATCAAGGTCCAGATCAGTGTGAGCAGCCCAAACGCTTCAACACCAATTGCCTTAATAAGAATAGGTATCGACACCAGACCCACCAGCATAGGTAAGCCCGTACCAATAATATTCCATAAAGAATGTGATTTAAGCGAAACCATCAGGTCGATACAGTCAAGGTGTTTTTCGCGGTAAAGGTAAAAGTTTTTTGTCTTCTTCAACTTCCGACTTTCAGACCTTCGACTTTCCGACCTTCAGACCTTGGTCATCGAGCGCAGAGGTCATCGAGCGCAGAGGTCATCGAGCGCAGAGGTCATCGAGCGCAGAGGTCATCGAGCGCAGAGGTCATCGAGCGCAGAGGTCATCGAGCGCAGTCGAGATGCCGAGATGCCGACCCAAAATTTCCCTACCTTTGCCCAAACTCCAAACCCCTTGAGCAAAAAACAACATACACGCAACACCTTCCTCCTCATTGTGAGTTATTTGCTTATTAACGGCGGCCTCAACTTTTACCTTGGTTTTATCGCTCAAAACAATAAGCTCCATTGGCTTTACAACAGCCTCCAACTGCCGGTTTACGGCTTTCTGGCCTATCTGCTCGCAAGCAGCCTCGGTAAGTGCCCCCTCAAATGGCGTCGCATGACCAGCTATACCCTGCTTATATTGCTGGCACACAGCTACTGGGTATTGTTTCTGTTGGCCTGGCTTACAACTTCCCCTTACCAATTTAACTGGTACGCCCTCGGTTTCGCAAGCATCGGCATGATAGCGGGAATCCAACTGAGACTCCGCTACACCTACAAACGCTGCGACTGCCAGATTGCAACCGATGCCAGCGATAAACCCCAAAAAACAAACCTGATACCCTTTTCGGGCTATTCCGGTATAAAAGCTCTCATCACACACCATCCCGAACTGCCTGCTATCATCAGCCGCTCCTTCGGATGGAAAGCCCTATTCATTGGCAACTCTGAAAGATGGAAGATGAACCTCATCTGCACCGGCAAAAGCCTCGTTTCCCTGCCACATTTCAGCTATGGAGCCCTCTTTGTGAACAGCCAAAACACACCTCCCGATGAAGTAATTAAGCACTTGCAAAAAATGCACTTTCAGCAAGGCTTTCATGGTTTGGAATATCGAAGTCTGCTGCACGACAGAGCACAAACCAAGCCTGCCTACAAAATCAGCTCTTGGCTCACATTGCAACCCACACCTGAGCAACAATTACAATTGTTCTCCGTAAACCTGCGAAGCAAGATACGCCGTGGCCTGCGCCAGAACTTCGATTTTGTAAGTGGTAAAGAAGAACTACTCAACGATTTTTACAAAACTTACGCCCGGCATATGCGCCACTTAGGCTCAGGAGCCATCACCAAAAAGTTTTTTGCAAACCTACTGCAATCTTATAATAGCGATGGGGGAGTGGCAAAAATTTACATCCTCCGTCAACAAAACAAAACCATTGGAGCAGCCTTTAGCCTGGCTTATGAAGGCTTTTACGAAAACGGCTGGTTTGCCACTCATCCCCAATGGCAAAAACAATATGCATCCTATGTATTGCATCACCATATGATCAACGACGCCATCGCCTTGAGCTGCCATACCTATAGCTTTGGCCGCAGTACCCATGACAGCGGCGTCCATCATTTCAAAAAACAATGGAACACCACAGACATCCCCCTCAACTGGCTCAGCTTTCCCGAACCCAACCTCAACCTCCGCAAACAATCCTGGATCAGAACCCTCTGGAAAAAACTACCCTATCCCATCGGCAACCACTTCGGCAACTACATCGCTAAATGGATTTATTAAAGTCTCAAAGTCAAAAGGCTCAAAGTCTCAAGGTCAAAAGGCTCAAAGTCTCAAGGTCAAAAGTCTCAAAGTCTCAAGGTCAAAAGTCTCAAAGTCAAAGGTCAAAAGTCTCAAAGTCTCAATGACTCGTCCTAGACCTTCGACCTTCAGACCTTCAGACCTTCGACTTTTGACTTTCAGACCTTCGACCTTCAGACCTTCAGACCTTCAACCTTCAGACCTTCGACTTTTGACTTTCAAACCTTCGACCTTCCTAAAAAAATAACTACATTT
>Ga0100391_1002494_pt1 | contig 19448 bp, 15 predicted proteins | sample CryGeymeta201515_FD_81541 | JGI IMG/M metagenome (GOLD analysis project Ga0100391, IMG submission 81541) | Groundwater microbial communities from Crystal Geyser aquifers in Utah, USA - Crystal Geyser metaG 2015-15 | ecosystem: Environmental > Aquatic > Deep subsurface > Groundwater | place: USA... | reverse complement strand
TGAATGGATAGCTTAGTCTGAGAGGATTAAGAGCATGTGTCATATGTTAAGTGGTTGGTACAGATAAAGACTATGGGGTCCATTTTACCCCAATGCTGCATGTAAACGTTTACAGAGGGAGTACATGATACGATGCAGACAAAACTAGCTACTGTACTACAGTAGCTAGCCACCCGAGTACTCGAGTAATCTAGCGAAGACGTCACAGCACTTATTTCTTTCTTTTTCCACCTCATTTTGACAACAAGCCACTTACTTCTGGAACAGTCAGCCCGTTTGAGGCAGATGAGTCGCTAAACGACGTGTACAGAGCTTTCAATGGTGAAGAGAAAAAGTAGAGAGTCTCATTTATTTAAACTATTATTCATCAACCCTCCTCACCTTTTATTTCAACCCTGAAAGCTGAAAGCATTTGACTAGATTAAGGTGGTCCTTATTATTTCTCTGTAGTCTAGTGCCAGTCATACTTCATACTTGCCACAAACAATGACAGCGACTGAACTCAAAGGCTTCTTTTTCAATGACCCTTGTCGCAAAGGATCGGCTGCGACCGGAGAATTCAAGACTTTCCTTTCTTGCAATGATAAGATCCGAAAGATTCTTCGATGGACACACAGGAACGATGGCAGCATTGAGGAGCTTCGGCAATTAGCCCTTTCTCAAGGAGGTCTGTTCAATGGTAAGTCCATACTTGACTTGATTGCAGTATTGCATTATTACGTGTGTCCAGTCAACCCAGCAGCAGTGTGCAGTATACAGGATGGAACGCAATCAGCACCTAGCCCAAATATGCACTCATCTCACTCATCTTTTCATTTTGATAACTGCACAGCAACCATGAGACAAAAAGCATGGCCTGCACTTCTTGAGGCAAACCAAGAAATGAAAGAGAACAAAAGGTTACTGCAATCAGCCACAGATACAGTGTCCCAACAAAGCCTCGCAGAATCTACTCAGGACGAGGACACTGCATTAGATCTTATCCGCAAAGATGTGCAGCGATCTTCTATGTTCCGCTGCCAGACCGTGACCGGATCTATTGTCAAGGGAGAGCAACAGTCGGATCATTTACAAGAAAAACTAATAACTGTCATTTATGCAGCAGTCTATGCTCCCGCTGTACCAGGAAAGGAGGGACCATGCTACTATCAAGGGCTTCATGACGTAGCGTTTGTGTTGCTCTTTCATTTGAATTACGACGAAGTAGTAACAGTTATGGTTCTGCGAAAGCTGTTGCGTTATCACTTGATGGATGCTACCCGCAAGGACTTTGGGAATGTCCTCTTTTTATTGGATGGTATCTTGATGCCCTTTTTGAAATCACTGGATCCAGAAATTTATCAAGCTTTGGTAGAAGCAGACGTTCCAGTATCCAGTGTCATTCTGCCCTGGGTCGTCACCTTGTTTGCACATCCTGTCCAAGATCAAGCAGTATGCGGCCGTTTAATGGACGCCTTTGTGACGTCCCATCCCCTGCTGCCTTTTTACGTGGCAGTGGCCTTGTTGCTGCATCCTTCGTTTCGGGTGTCCATTTTGGAGGTAGCGCACGATCCTTGCATGATGCACACGGTTATTCAGGCCTTGCCAGCACAAATGAAAAATGATTTCGAATTTGTCACGGCAGCTGGCGAAGAATGCATTACAGCACAGATCATCGTGGATGCTGCTTCGGATCTAATGTATCAGCACCCGCCTCAGTCATTAATGCGCTTTGTAGGAGAGGGACTTCCAGCAAGGCAACACCAGCAACTGTTAAAAAAGGCGAGAAACATCACTGTTCTTGGATTGCCTCCATCGACAGAGCAACCGTCATTTCGAGTGCGCGTTAAATATTTTTTGCGAACTCACAACATCTCCAAAAAAGATGTATTTGTTCGCATGGAACTGTTCATGTCTCGAGCTCGATTGACCTACCGAAAAAGAAAAAAGGAAGTCACCAGGGCATTCGAAATTCATAGAAACAGCTGGGCAGTTCTGCAAGTTTTGTTTCTCTTTGTTTTGATGCCACAGAACTTTATGCATGCTGTATATCACGTTATCTATACACTACTGCGTGGATTGGGTCCCAGGGAGTCTCTCGCGGTCTTCATCTCCTCGTTAAAGATAGGAATGTCGATGCATGCTGCAAATTTAAGCGACGACAGTTTGGCGAACTCCATGACAGAGACAGGCAGTCACTGTGACAGCGGTGGCGACGTACCGCTATTGATAAAATCCACATCAGCTTTATCGGTGCAAGAATTGGGCAGCGTGTAGGTTTAAAATATCTGCAGGGAACAAGAACAAACCAAAGGAGTTGCGCAAACAATGGCCGGCGGAGTGCGGGGACGACCAAACGTACGGATTCGCGAAGCGATCCTTTACTGTGCAAGATCTCAATGTAAAGAACAACTTAAACATGATAGATTGCACATAGAAGTATAGAAAATTCTGTACTCAAGCTACTACAGGACTACTGGAGGAGTAGTAACATTTATTTTTTTGTTGACCTCCGTCGCCTCTTACTTTCGAACACCGCTCGTGGTAGCACAGTAACCTTGACCCTAAGTATCACTTAAGATCCAACATCGACCGAATGCTACACGGCTACCAGGTACACGCTACACGGCAATCCAAACTTTAAGAAAGGACAACTGTTACGTCTCAGTAGAAATAAGCAATACGGCACTAGTAGGATAAGAAGATGTGTTTCGTCAAGCGAGCCGAAGGTCTAGAATGGAGCTGAAGAAAGAAGATCCGAGTACTTTGGAGGTTAGCTCTGAAGAGGAACAAATTAAAAAGTTTCTGTTTTCCGACATGGAGCAGCAGCAGCAGAAGGAGAAGAAAGTATTTGTAGAGTTGGGATGTGGTTCAGCTGGTGTCGCGAAGTCGCTGGTCCACGCCTTTCCCGAAACACTTGAGATAAAAGCTTTTGAGGTGGACAAAGTCCAGCTGGAAAAGAACATTGCTTCTGGCATTGATTGTGCGAATCTTACGTTTCAATACGGCGGTATGCAGGATATTGCTTTGGAGGATGAATCCGTGGATGCCGTTGTGATGCTCAAATCTTTGCACCATGTTCCTACTGAACTTGCCGAAGAAGGCTTTCAGCAAGTTCGACGAATCCTCAAGAAAGGTGGCAAACTCTTTGTTTCAGAACCTGTGTTCCAGGGCAATTTCAATGAAATTTTGCGTGTCTTCCACGACGAAGAGAAGGTACGAGGCAATGCGTTTGAACAGTTGAAAAAGCAGGTGGACAATGGAAACTTTCAGTTGGAAAAAGAAGTGCATTTTGTGAGTTCTTCCAACTTTCCAAAGGGATTTGAAGACTTTGAAGAAAGAATCATTAAGTCGACTCATACGCATCATCAGATCGACGAGGACAAGCTGAAAATTGTCAAGGAGAAATTTGAAAAGCATGTCAAGGAAGATGGATCAGTACAGTTCTTCATGCCGATGCGAGTGGACGTACTCGTGAAAGCATAACGATTACTCGAGTATTTGATTAACAGCTGCCTCGCTACAGATACTACTGTAGCTAGTAGTAGTAGTAGACAAGTAGATTTTGAGGATGCACTTTGTTTAGTGTAGATTTGTAACCCCCGCCCTAATTCGGTTTTGCAGGGCGAAAAAATGTGTCAGAGAGAAATAATAATAGACGAGGCATGATGAACGATGAACCTCAACACTCAACAAAACAAAACGAAGTACGAAAAAATGTCAAGCAGCAATAAAACCACCCATTAAACGTTTAATTTGGTGAAGAAAAGCACAACATCAAGTAAGGATACGTCGAATTTGCATATCCAAGTGTACTTCAATCATGTCGCCAGGCAAGAATGGTGATGGAGGAGGATCCAGGTTGATGAATGCCTACCTCAAATTTCACGATCGACACGAACGGTTGAAAAATTATGTTCACAATGGCTTTCGCGTTCCACTGCCACCTTGGGGACGGGCCGTTATGGGATTTGTATATTTCAGTTTACCAGTAATAGGTGGATATTATGTTATGCAGTGGGCCATATCCAAGTCTCACGAAGAAATTGGAGAGCGAGGTAAGAGTAAAAAACGTTTGCTATGATATATGTTGTGTCCTGTGTACGGAAACGAGCGTGACTGTTCCGTTGGATTGATCATTGTAGATGCTCGAGTTACAGAGTGACGGATGCGAAAAGCTCACGCGTGTTTTCCCCCATAAACTGCAGGTGAAAAGTTACAAAAGAAAAGGATTGAAGGGATAGGAGACAAGTTCGTTGTAGACGAGAAAACTGGTGAGACAAAGAAGGTCGGTGCTGGCGGGTGGGGCGGTGGTGTAAACTTGGCCGTGAGCAACGAGACCGTCCAAGAGCGGAACCAACGAATGTTAAAAAAGTTTTTAAAGAAACAACGAAAAATGATGAAGGAGGAAAAAGAAAGGAAACGTGCTGCTACCGATGAGGTTGCTAGCTCATGATAGGAGACCATTTTTTTAGTTCTTCGGCTCTTCAAATTTGGGACAGTCGAATGTATACATATTTTTCGCTCCTTGAGCTTTGACTTCCGCCACGATCTAAGAATCTCGGTGGAATCGAAATGGTCCGCCCATAAAATCGGTGGGCTGGGGCGCTCTCTGAGATTATGCGTTCAATAAGAGAGCGGGGGACAACAAATGCTGAAGAAGGCGACGACCCAAGATAGTATTGATACGGTACATCGTTAAAATCCAAATTTCGTCACATGATACTTTTTCTCAAGAAAGTGAAAAATTGCCTTTGCATAACGCATTACTTATAGACAAATTAAACGTTTTGCACGAGCACATTTGTTCACTGCATAATTTTTAAGGAAAAAACACGAGTGCGGGAAAAAGCGTTCTAGGATTTAAATCAAAGGTTGCACATGTACAAAGTGGTACAGTAGCGAGCACCTTAAATTCCTTGGGGAAGGAAGTATCCTGCCTTGGTGTAGTAATCGGGAGAAGAGAAAGCAGGGGCCAATTGATCAATAACACCAATTCCAGAAATGTTGGCCTGGGCAATGAGACCAACCAAAGCAATCATAGCCAGACGTCCGTGCTTGGTTTCTTGAACCTGTTTCTCGTAGTACTGTTCTGGAGTGTATTTGAATCCAAAGGGGTTGAATCGTCCCTCTCCTTGACCCCAGCCAAAGTCGCCAGGAGTGTAGTCGGGTCCCAATTCGCGGATTCGCTGAACGCGGAAAAGGTCGACGAATCCCATGAAAGCAATTACTTGCCAAACGCCCTCGTTGGTGACCTCATTAATGGCGGCAATGGGGTTGGAGGAGACTCCCTCAAGTCCTGGAAGGCGAGTGAATCCGGGAACAATGAAACCCAGCACAGCCATTTGGGCAATACGTCCGTGAATGAGTTCAATTTCACGGTACCATTCGAGTCCAGAAAGGTTGGGGTTTCCGAGGAAGGAAAGTCCGTTAAAGTAATCGGCCATCAAGTCAGCCTTGGTGGAAAGGAAGCAGGGATCGAAACCAACATCTCCGGGAAGACTTCCGTCAAGGGCAGCAGGAGCATTTTCGAAGGGAAGAGCCTTGGATGGGACGGTTCCAGTGTTCTTGGGAGTCTTCAGAAATAAATATAAAAAAACACGAGGAAGTTAGTGAACGTGTCCCAAACAAATAATAACTAACATGATTTACTTTGCAGGAAGTTGCTGGGTCCAGAATAAAAACCGAATCATGCAGTCAAGATTGTGCTAATGATGGAACCTTTTATCGAGTTCCTGCAGATCACAACTAAATGAATCAAAATGATGAACTGTCTTACAATTTTTTTTACGGCACTCTTGACCTGTCTTTTGACGGCTTTCTCAACCTTCTTTTTTCCGACTGCAAAGGTCATGGTAGGGGTAGTGTATGCGGCGGCAGCACCGACAAGAAGAGCAAGGATGGAAAGCTTCATGGTGGTGGTGAGATGAAGAGGTAGAGTTTGGCACGTAGACTATTATTTCAAATTGTAAGCTCCGACCGCTGGTTGTACAAGGTAGATACAAAAGCTGAAAGTTAAGCTCTAAACTGGCCCCATTAATTACCAGCGTGTCTTCCTGTACGTCGACGTACGACGAACATTTTGTTCAAGTTGAACTCGGCTGGACTTGGATCGCGAGATCTGAAAATCATTATGCATGAGCTCTATTTTATTGGTAAATTAAATTAGATTGCCCTTGTTACTACGAGCTCTGAAGAATTTGTATGATTGCCATGAGTCACTAGCGGAGAAAAGCTAGCGTAATTATTACTAGTAGCAGAACGGAAGAGAGTGGTTTTGGGCTACTGGTATCAATTGAACCTCGGCGGGATTCAATGAACATTCGGGATATGAGCTTTGATGACGTTAGGTGAAAGATTTGGATGCAAAGTTGACCTTTTTCAATTTTGAGCGCCCAGGAGCCCCCAATTGAGGACAGTACCGAAAACTCCGGGTGTGAATTTTTAAAAAGATTTGTTTAGGAGAGTTTAATTAACAGCAAAAATCGAACGAAAAAGTACCGTAGCTACTAGTCTAGTCGTCTACTACAACTAGTACTACTACTACTAGTAGTACTACTAGTCTGGTAGTAGTACTAGTAGTCTAGCTAGCAGGCAGTAGAGAGGTGTCTTGTTTTGCAGTACGGCAGTCTACACTACGAAGAGTCTGCGTGTGATATCACAAAAAATCACAACAGAACATAATATTCCAGTAACAACAAGACTTACTGTCTACTCTAGCCACCATGGCAACCCTTGCTATTGGCGAAGAAAATACTACTACAGCGAGCACTAGTATGACAACAACCAACCCACGCAATGAAAAGTACAGTCAGATTCGTTCTTGTTTGACTCCTTCATCATCATCTTCTTCGGAAGAAGAAAGAGAAGGAAAAGAAAAAGACAGTCTACCAAGTCTCTGGGAATTGCGTGAATTGGCTCTCACTCCCGGTGGTCTGGTAAATGATGAACTCCGACAAAAGATTTGGCCATCGTTGGCAGGTCTCAATCGTGACCTGAAGGAGGATTGGTTGGAAACAACGGCTCAGCTGGTGGCTGCTCATACCAACAACAGCAGTGGTCAAGTGTGCAGTGAAATGGAAGACAGAGAACGAGATTTGATTCGTCGGGATGTTGGACGCAGTGTCTTGTTCCATCATTCCTGTCCATCTCCCAACAGCATCATGGATCTCAACAGTACATCTGATGCTGCTGTTGGTACGACAACAACCGCTGCTGGTGGTGGTGGTACTGATGCTGACACAATCAAAACAACCGCCGAAGACAGTACTTCGATTCTAGCGTTAGTGCTGCAATGCACCGTGTCTACTCCGCTGACCACCAATCTTTCTGCATCTACTACTAATTCTACTACGAAAGCTCGAAAACCATATTACTATCAAGGATTGCACGATATTGCAGGGGTAGTGCTGCACAATATGGATTACCATGAAGTGGTGACCACGGCCATTCTGCGACGAATGTGTCATACACATCTTCGAGACTTTTGCAAGGAATCCTTTACCGACTTGCAGTGGTTCTTGGATGCCACTCTGTTGCCTCTGCTGAAGTTGTGTGATGCTCAAGTGCACGAGGCATTAGTCGTGAGTGGTGTTCCACTACTTTCGACCGTATTGCCGTGGCTCTTGACGTGGTTTACCCATTCCATGCACGATGAAGAAGGTGCCAGTCGTTTAGTCGATGCCTTTTTGGCATCGCATCCATTACTGCCCTTTTATGTTTCCGTAGCTTTGCTGGTGCATCCAATCTTGCGACGCGATATTCTGACGACCGAATTAGACGATCCGAGTTCCATGCATTTTGTCATTCAGCAGTTGCCGTCGCGTATTCATTCGGATTGGATCAACAATAGCAGCAGCGACGGCAACGAGGCATCTTTGGAAATTGTCACGGCACAAGATTTGATTGAAACAGCTCTATCGATTATGGAACAACATCCTCCCCAGTCGTTGCTGCAATTGGTGGATGAACCGGAACGTGCTGAATGTATGGGATTAATGCAGCCGTTAAAGTTTTGGACGCTTGACCAAGGAGGCAGTACATTCAAGGGTGACATACAGTCATCGTTTGATTCGTCGTGTCCTCGAGCCAAAATGGCGAGTGGGGTTCCTGTACTCATGACAAATCCGCCAGAGGCATTGGTAGCTGACTGGCGCAAACCCTTTGGACCACCATTGGAAACACCAGTGCCCCCAAAACCGTCAACAGTTCCAGTGACTACCACCAAACAACGATCTCCTATTCGAAAGTTACAACGTCGCATGCGCAATACCCTTCGTCAAGTACGACGTCGATTGCCACAAAGTACAGGAGTCCTGATGGTATTGCTTTACTTTACCTGCATTCTACTGTACGGCTTGTACGATTGGATGCACTACACGTACTTATATTATATGGCACAACTCTATCTCTTGGCGCATTGAGAATCAGCAATTTTATGTCGCGATTTGATATGGACGAGTTGCAAGGTAACGCTGCGACTGCGGTGTGCCCTACTGTACAAACCTGAAGGAAGATATGAACAGATAGAAAAACTCGAGGAGTAGCTAGACGCCCACAGCAACACAAACACGTAACAGAGCTGTGGCTACTTTTATCTCCCAGAACCTCCCAAACAATTAAAACTGCCAGGCCAAGATTTTTATTCGACAAGAACACTGGAGCAACGCAATTGTCTGAACTCGTCGACCGCAGCCGGAAGGGATGAGATATCATTTTATTTCCTTATATTCTCCACAGACGCTTACTACTGCTATTGCTTCTAGCAATAACTGATAAAGGATTCATCAATAGAAAAACATTCATTCCATAGTGTGCAGATAGTAACTGATTGATTTAAGCTCCTGATGACGAGAGCATAATTCACAAAGCTCTACGAGCGTTCAGAGAGGCCTCGAGGCTCATTTTGCTCCCCAATCTTTGTTATGGCGATTAATGACTGGTCCCTAAAGTTTGCGCCGCCTGTTCTCCATCTTCTTTCAGCAGTCGGGTCTGGAATTCTCTCGTTGCATTTGAAACTATTGTACTTCAAATGCCGAAGCCTGAAATGGACGAGAAGGTTCCAGATCTTGAATTAGTCGACACGTGATCTAGATTTTACTTTTCATCTTCGCAGGAGAAAAATTTCTGCTTGACACTAGGTCGGACAGTACAGACATGCTCACTTAGCCTGTAGCTATCAAATATTTTATGATCTATATTCTGCTTACTTGGCAAGAAATACCAACCAACAGTGTACAATAGCGTACAAGTCAATTGCAGCAGCCGCTATCTTAATAATTGATCGCCATATTTGGATGGATCTCATAATATAGTTCTGTCATTGGATGTTGATGAATTCTTATTTGCAGCAAACCTTCTTGTGTTGTTTCCAATTTTTTTTCTGACAATCCTTGCTACAATACAAAACAGTTCGGCATTTAGCACATGGTTTGAACTTTTTGTCGCTTCCTTCTTCTTCTGCATTGCACCCAGCGCAGCGTCGTCCCTGTTGCATCTCCTTTTGCAGAAATTCCCAGAGGTCGCTTTCGGCAACTTCTGATTTCTTTTCATCGTCTTCATCCATTTTCTCGGTTTTTTCGGGTTTATGTTCCTTTGTGTCTGTGGCCTCTTCTTCGGTTGTTGCTGACATCTTTTTGTCAACTTCCGATGACGTCTTGTCTTCTGTGGAAGGAACAACATCGTCTAAAGTGTCTGTTTTAGCTTCCTCTTTTATTGGTGTAGTTGGTTCTTCGTTTTTATTTTTATCATCACCTTTTACCGCTGCGACTGATTCTTCGGTTACACTTTCTGGAGCCAGAGCGTTGGTCGGTTCGACGGAGGCTTCTTCCACTGGCAGAGACTTTTCCGGTACGACTTTATGCATAGTAGTAGTATTCAATGTACTCGGAGCATCGGTACGTTTGTCGGCGGGCGTGTGATCGTCATCAGCCCTTTTGGGAGCAGATGGTACAGTTGGTCGGCTCGGTGTCTCGCATTCGGCTGATTTCAATGGTGTTGACTTCGTGGTCGCCGAAGAATTTAAAGTAGCTGGATCACATTTGAGCTCTTCAGTGCTGGTAATCTTTTCATTTCGCGTCATTTCTTGTCGAACATCGAAGGTATTTATCTCTGCTTGTTCCTTGTCAGGCTTGTCAGACGGTGGCGTCTTTTCCTTACTTTTGGTCGTAATTGAGTCATCTTGCTTCATTTTGAGATAGTAGTAGGTAAGGCATGATGTGGCCGCTACAGCCGATAGCGCAATGATAGGGACCAGGCTGCTTTTCTTCGCCGAGCTCATGACGAGTCGTTTGGGTGGGATATAGAAGCTGAGTAATGTATTTTAACGCGAACCGTTTCTAGTTTTCTGTTTTCTAGGGACGAGTTGAATGGGATCCCCTAAAAAGTGATGAGTTAGCAGTAAAGGCACGATTCGCTGTTGGGAATCGATCACAGAAAAAGTTTATTGGGCCGTATGAAGTGGACAAAGTTAAACCACTGCGTGTTCAGGCCTCAGAATGGTTTTGTTGATGCAATGTTTTTTTTGTTTTGTGGTCGTACGTAGAGCATCCATCCGATGATCGTATTAATAATTATTCTGCTCGCTCACCCTTCCTGATGGATGTCATAGGCTGGCGAGTCACGAACTTCATTCTCAATAATATTATTATCCTTTACCCTTTCCAAAATCCCAAAATTGAGGTACGCTGCTCAATACCAGTTGTGGTAGAGTCGTGGGTTTGGCATGGATGGTAGACAAGACTTGCCTCCAACGTTCGAGAATCGCCGTTTTATCAAAAACGTTTCATTCCCATTCTCTTGAACTGCCCTTGATGACCAGAAGAGATGCAAGTGATTGCTTCTTCCGGCGTCATCGGTTTCCAAATTCATCTGTAGCTTATTACCACTCGTAGTCAGCAACAATTTCAGTCACACGCTTCAATAAGCACTACCGGCGACAACCGATCATCCAGCTAGACTATCTAATCTAGTTTCTTGGGTCTATTCATGAAAGCTTGCCAGAAACAGATGAGGGAAGTTTGTAGGGCTTCCTTGCTCTCTTGCCCAGAATAAATAATATCATGATTGCATGATGTGCTAATGAAGAGTAGAAGTATAAATGCAATCTAAAATCTAAAGTCTAAAGCCCATAATTGTCTTACGTCGCTATTGTGTAAATTTCAGATACACCAGCTGGCGATATATTGTAGGCAGATCCGCGCCTGCTTTCACAAACTATTTGCCTAGCAAGTACATGTGTGGTACTCGTGGAAATTTCTGTGTGGGTGGCAGCGAGTGCTGTGATTGTCTGGTACAAACGATGTTGCACATCTTTATCAACGACCAACTTGATACCAGTTTCCTCGAATATGCATGTCTTGATAAGACTGAGGGTATCATCGTCCATACCGATGCTTTCAAAGGCATTCAAGAGAGCTGCTAGCGCAATCGTAGAAGCTTTCACGGGCACAAACTGGTAGATACGAACGCTAAGCTCGACCTGAAACTTCGCAAGATTCATAACAGTGGGTCGCACATCATCACTCAAATAGCAAGCTGGAAGCATCTCCATGAACTCCTTGATAAAGGACAAGGCTGTGGGTGGATTCATGCGCCATTCAATCGCTTGAAGAATCACTCGTTCCATAGTCTCAACCTCGCTTGGTAGGTACAAGCCTCGGCTCATTTTGGATAGCATCCAGGGTTCGAATGATTCTGGTTCATGGATCTTGGCAGCTGTGTAGAAGCACGCCATGACAGCTAGCTGAAAGAGGTCCGTGTTGGTATGGGCCTCAGCCGCAGAGGAAGTCGCGAGAAAGCGATCAAAGTAATTGGTTGCAATGGCGACAGTTTCTCGGTCAAAGCGACAAAAATCGGCGACTTGATATTGCCATTCTACCATTTTAGCACGATCTTGTTCAAGTGTACTAGTAGCCGACGAAGCTTCTTCATGAAGAGGCCCATTGATTGCGCTTACTGACTCCGGAGGATCATTTTGGTCAGGCTCGGACAGATAGTCTTGGCCGACATAGTCTTTTTCTTGGCGAAGCATCGCCGCAAAGGTAGAGTCAACCTCGGTACAGGACGAAGTCATGCTGATTTTTTCCAGGGTTGCATTCTTCCCTGGTGTTGAGCAATCACTGATTTATGAAATGGAGGAAATTGGTGTATGAAAGACCGTAACAAGAACTCGAAGGACGCAGGCAGGTAGTAGTAGTGAAGAAAATGCAAAATGAGCGCAGAAAAGGAAGTCTAAACTCCGTCCGGGCAAAAACATTCATCGGCTTTTAAAATACTATTTTCGGAAAAATCGAAACGTGCGGATGATGGCTTGAATGATTCTACCAGAACGAAAAAATAGACTACTACAAGTAGTAGACTGCTCGGAATACGGAGTTCTTTACTGAGGCAGTACTGGCACTGGTAGTACTCCTACTAGCTACTAGTACTAGTAGGAGGAGTAGTGTACTACTTCTGGCTTTTGATACACCACCACCACCACTCTTCAGTACCACTCCGAGTTTTAATGTAAAGCCGTGAGAGCAAGCCAATACCAGGTGTTACTACCTCGTACCAGTATGCCGCACTTTCATCTATCGTCGTAGATTCACCTTCATTAAAATAGAAAGGTTACCGTACGTGGCGTCGCTTTTGCAAATACGTACCAGTAGAACCGTACCGTAATAAGGCAGATGTGGCGCCGTTACTCTAGCTAGTACCAGGGTACCAGGTACCAGGTACCACTACCATGGTACCATGGTACTACTTTCTGGTACATTTTCACTCAAATAAAGCAAGACAACGACGTGTCCAGCGAGTTTAGCTTCCGTATACTCGTAAGGCTTAATTGCGACACTCAGGCTCTCAGAGAGGACACAAGACCTGACAAGAAAGCACTTCCGCAAAAAAATAGCGTGGTACTGGTAGTACAGGTAATGCTACCACTAGTACCACGCGGTAGTAGTCTTACCAGTACCAGTACTCTGAGTGGTAGTAGCTGGTGATGACCTTAATTTATTTATTTATTTAATCGATTGTAGCAGTACTAGTAAACAAAAAATATTAGTACTGTTCCGTAAGTAGCTACTACTAGTAGACCAGTAGACTACTACGGTCCATGTTGTAGTAGAAGGGTTTTTATTCCTACTTCTACTGTACTAAGCTTAACCCGTACAATTTGACTGAATGCAGTCGTTTTTAAGGGTTGGGATATCAGTTTGGTTATCTCAAAAGATACTTCTCGCCTCTTCCACCACCATGACAGGCTGACCAGTGCGTTCTTAGGGTGGTGAACCGTAGCGTTACAAGATTTCACCGGTTGCTTGAACACAGTGTGCTTACTGGTTTCTCTTGAACTCCCAGTAATTTATCAGTCCAAGATAAGAATATTAAAATTTCTTTCAGTTAGCCTACTGCAGGCACAACCAAGCTTTGAATCCTGCTCCAAGATGTTTCGAATTTTATCGTCCTCCGCTTCGTCATTAGTGCGACTGAGAACGGTTGCTCCGTACCAATCTATTCGGTACATGGCGACGGGCAACTCTGACTTGAAAGATAAGGCACTCAAAGCAATGCTCAATTCAGCGAATCCCAAAAACATTAACGCAGTTAAAGAAGAAGGAGAAGAAGACTCAAAAACAACTTTGATGGAAAAGGAAACACCAACTATTAAACCACCTCCACTCGTTTTCCAAGCTCCAAAGCCCAGAGAGAGCGCTACAACAGAACTTAAGGATCCGTCACCACCCGAATCGTCATCATCATCTGTTGACCAATCACAGACAACAACAACAACAACAACCACAGCAGCAGCAGCAGCAACGCCCCTTAACTTTCGTACTCCTCCTCCTACAGATATCGGCATGCCTCCGTTGCACGAATTTGCACCCAAAATCGTTGTCGTGGGTGTTGGCGGAGCCGGGAATAATGCACTCAATAATATGATTGCCAAAGAACTGTTGCATGGTGTTGATTTTTTAGCACTCAATACGGATGCTCAACATTTGTCAACCTCCTTGACAGATCAACGATTGCAAATGGGCATCGAATTGACACGTGGATTAGGTGCTGGTGCCAATCCCGATGCTGGACGAATGTAAGTTACGACTTAAACTCGTACCTCGTCCCCCCTTCTCTCTTTTTGTTTAAAAAATGGTACTCAATGCGATTTTTTATCTCTTTGTTGATCACTATTATTATTTGTCGTCATCGAAACCTTAAAAAAAAAACAGGGCCGCCGAGGAATCTCGTGATCAAATTCGTGAACGACTCGATGGAACCCACATGGTATTCATAACGTCTGGAATGGGAGGTGGAACCGGAACTGGTGCATCTCCCGTCATCGCAGACATTTGCCAAGAGTTGGGTATTTTGACGGTGGGAGTGGTAACCCTGCCCTTTACATTTGAAGGATCGCTCCGGAAGCGATTGGCCATGGAAGGATTGGCACGACTTCGAGAGTCAGTGGATACCTTGATTACCATTCCCAATCAGAATTTATTTCGCTTGGCAGGGCCTCAGACGACCTTTGTTGATGCGTTTCGAATGGCAGATGACGTTTTATTGGGCGGAGTTAAAAGTATTACCGACCTGATGACGGCAGTAAGTGATTGTTTTTGTTAATTAGTGTGTCGGTTTCATCCACTTCTATGAATAACAGCAGCTTACATTACTTATTTTCGTTCGGGTCACTTTCTGTTCTACCCTTTTCAGCCCGGGCTGATCAATCTAGATTTTGCAGATGTACAAGCAGTCATGGTAGGAATGGGCAATGCCTTGTTGGGTACTGGTGTAGCCAGTGGCTCAAATGAAGATGGAGCTCGGGCAGTAGAAGCAGCCAATATGGCACTCGATAATCCTCTCCTCGGATCGGAATGGGACATTAGCACTGCAAAGGGAGTACTCGTCAACATCACAGGTGGTGCCGACATGACCTTGTGGGAGGTGGATCAAGCAGCTCAAACTGTTACACAGCAGATGAAAGACGAAAACGCAAACATTATTTTTGGAAGCGCTTTTGACGAACGACTCAATGGCTCTATTCGAGTCAGCGTTGTGGCGACTGGCATCGAAGGTCGCCCCGACGGCGAAACGGGACCGGAACCTACGCGACCTCCCCCACCTGAGGAAAAGAAGGAGGAAGAGAAGAAAAAGCGTGGATGGTTCGGCTAAATATTAGTGGTTGTGCACGCTGTAATGAAAATTGTGGCAATAATCATAACCATCGAACCCCTGCACGAAAGCGATATTTGGAGTGCAGAATAAATTATAGATACAATTTACACGCTACGGTAACTTGATCATCATCGTGACGCCCGTCCAAAAAGAAGCAGGCCTACGGAACGCGACAAAAGTGGCAAGGCTTGCCGTGGCACTTTTAACGGCGCCTCCGTTATGTCTAATCCTGTCCGCAGTAATCCAGATTCCGAATCGGTCGTGTACATACTACATCCACGTAAATTCGGAATGAGCACGCCGGGAGCTAATTCTAAATGCCACTTTGTTCCAATGTTGCCATTCACAGGATCAATCGCCACTTGATCCAAAACAATTTTACAGCTAGCTGGCAGTATTTGAGCATTGTTTTCTAGATGCTTCCGTAGAGATTTCTTTCCTCGAAAGGTACCAACAAAGACGGAATCTTCCGTCCTGAGGGTGCAATTTTCCACAAAACAATCCAGTGCTGCCTCGACATCACGTCGATTCCAAGCCTCAAAGAATTCTTCAATAATGTTGACTGAGGACAAGGATGCTGCAGTTTGTTTGTCTGCAACTATTTGGGCATTGTTGCTCGTTCCTGATTGAGTAATTCGTAAAAGTAAAGATGCCGATGTCACGAGTATATGAGCTATTTCCTTGGGTGTTTTGACGAGCATTTCCGAAACACGAAAACCCGATCGAATTTTGCTTGTTCCGTTGTTGGTGCTGTTTGTTGTTGTCGTGTAAAAGGATACACCTTTTGTCAAGGGGACTACTATTCCCTCCTTGGTCTCAACATGCCACTCCGTAGCCGCATGACCTGTAGCGGGATCTTCTGCTATGTGATCCAGAACCAATTGAGCATCAAGAGGAAGTGCCTTTGCTTCTTGTTCAAAATGGTGCTGTAAGTGTTGTGATTGTGTTATTGTTCCAAAGTAAAGACTATCTTGGTAACTCAAGTTTGCTTCTTCAAAGCATGCTGCTGCAGCCGCCATGTCTCGTCGATTCCACGCACTGTAACATTCCAGAATGGCATCACCTGGGGCGAATGCAGATTCCTGAAATAGCGATAGCGGTGATGACGATGTGGTCATGAAATCTACACCGGGTACCAATTCAACATTTTCTTGGCCTTTGCTCATCTCAATGTCATTATTTTCATCACTGTAGTCAGTTTCACATTCTAACAGTACTCGTTCATATTCCATATCGACCGCCACCACATCGTCACCATCTTCTTCTTTGTCCGATGCTGATGGGACTGGACCAAACAGAATTTCGGTAGGAACCATAACATTTGGGCCATATTTCGTAGTATCGTAGGCATTGATAGAATTGACTCTCTTTATCTGATCAACAGATTTCACGATGGAGGAATATCGTGGTGTTTCCGTCAATACAGCAGCAGCAGAGGGTTCCAAGGATGTTTAAAAAAAAAGTCCCAGAGTATCGTCAAAAATCAATTGCTTTTGGGTCTTGGTAACCACTTTGAATCCGTTCAATGATATTTCCTGTTGTTGTTGCTGCTGCTGCTGCTGCTGCTGCTCTGTCATAGTGTCATCATCGTTTGGTGTTGCCTTGGATCGTATTCTTTGATGTTTGGAGATAATGATGGCATTTCTTGTGGAGGGAGGGAGCCAGCAACCACTACTACAGCTACTACTTCTTGTCCAGGCCAGAGAGAAAGATATTACAAAGGAAGAGACCAAACCAATCCAAAAGAAGCTTGAGCGGAAGTGCATCATGGGGGTGCAGGTGCGAAATACGAAACGACCCTCTACAGGTAGGCATACAAAATGAATTCTCCAAAAGATATTCCTATGGTTTATTTTCATGCGAAAAGGGGGAGATTTTTTCTGTGAAGAGGTGGAGGCAAAATTTTGGTTACTTGCAAAATACGAGTACTGTAATTAATTTACTCTAAGAATTAATGATGTCCAGAATGACCTTCTTGCGTCACATGAGCCTTAACCTTATTACTGAAACAATTCGGATTCAGCTTTCCGCGCCGCAGACCATGCACAGGTCGTTAGTCGTAATTAACTCAGACAAATGGCAGCCCTCTTCTTCCAGAATGTATGGATGAGCACCATTACCAAGGAGGGATGACAAATGGCGCAATAGTTCCATTATATAACTAGCACGATTGAGGTCGGCGACAGCCTCGTCTCTCTCTCTCTGGCAAGCAGCTACTCGTACAAGTTTTAGTCCTTTTTTGTCTGGTCCAATCTCTTCAGGCGTTTCTTATGTGCTACCAACTTTTCCAAAACATTCGTGAATACTTCTGGTGGCTGTGCTCCGCTCAAGGTATACGTAACGTCCTTGTGGTCGCACAGGGAAAAAATAAAAGTAGGAACACCATGAGAATGATCTCCTCGGACGCTCCTTGCCAACTCTAATACTTGTTGTTCATTGCTTTTACTTTGCAAATAGGCTCTGACGTTAGAACCATTCAAACCAATTCGTTCGGCTACCTGAGTAAGGGCACTGATATCATTAAGAGCTTTTCCCTCTTCACAGTACATTCGGAAGAGTGCTTCGACCATTTCCTCTTGTTTCCCATTCTGCTTAGCATATTCGATCAATCGGTGCGATCGAAGGGTTGGTCGAAAATGAGTTATGTTAAAGTAAGTAGTAAAATCGATTCCTGCCTTTCGACCCTCGGAGATGAGGAGTGGTTTCATGCGCTCCCCGGCTCGAGCATCTCCGTAGTTCTTCTGGTAGTACTCTTCTGTGGATGTTCCCTCCTCCGACAAGGTCAGATCCAGAAAATAGGGTAACCAGTTGATGTTTTTTATATCAACATCCTCTGGTGTTTCTTTCAATGTAAATTCCAAGTTTTTCTTTCCCACCCAGCACCAGGGGCACATGGTGTCGCTAACGATATCAAATATCAATACGAATTTTCGTGCTTCCATCATCATCGCCGCTGGCGGCAGCCACGGCCGTGCCAGGACTTTTCGAACAATTCTGGATATTATCTTGTCGGGACTTCGCTTTGGTTTCGTCATTCATTGCTGCAAAATTTTTAATCAGAATTTGTTGAAATAATAATGATGTGATTAGAGACTCTAATTACTCTAGAGACCTGCTTGTTGATGATGTTTTTTTTCTCGTATTTTTACTCCTATCATTTTCTGAGAAGCTCCAAGATCTCCAAGATTGTACAATAAGGTCAATGTTAAAAAATGAGCAGCATCAGTGTACCATAGTAGTCTAGTGCGTAGTGGGCCATTCCTGAATTTGACTACCTGGTAATACCAAATTCATTGAGCCAAACCACCCTCAATTCAGCTTTACCAGCTGGTCTTGCAGGCTCCTGAAATTTAATTAGGTGCCAGTAAGCCATTTAAATTAATTAATGGAATTTTCTCTTTAGAAGGTGGTCATTTGATGAATAGTACTCAGCAACAAATAAAATATTTTCCTACTGTTTTTGTATACAAAAATATAATTAGTAGAATCTTTTTAGAAAATTAATTAGGGGTGATGACCAAGGCCAAAATCAGCTTGGACAAGTGGGCCAAGCTGGATTTGGCTCCATGAGCCAAATTTCCTCTTAATTAATTTTTTTGCACAATGGTGGTTTGGCTCAATGAATTTGGTATTTGTCAATTTCAGGAATGGCCCAGTAGAACTACTAGACTCTGCTGCTAGCTACTACCGTAGTAGTAGACTAGAACTAGCTAGTCTACCAGGGTAGTACCATAGTACCTGGTACTAGTACCAAAGAAGTTACCCTGGAAGGTCCGCCAATTAGAGCTCATATCCTAAATTTACAGTGACGTTACTATTTTACATAAAATTTAAATAATATGCTAAATAATAGTACCTCAATTAATCCCGTGTTGAAATATAGTCCCGCCTTTGAGTCATGTTGAAATTTGTTGAAATTTGTTGAAATTTGTTGAAATGTGTTGAAACGTGTTGACAGGTGTTGAAACTTGTTGACAGGTGTTGAAATAGTAGTAGTAGTTAGTAGTGCTACTACTACTAGTACTACTAGTACTACTAGTACTACTAATACTAGCTACTAGCTATTATCAAGCACAAATTGTGCCTGCACCTCTACGACTACAACTACTAACTACTAGTGGTAGCTAGTAGTAGTAGTAAGTAGTAGTAGTAGTAGTAGTAGTAGTAGTAGTAGTAGTAGTAGTAGTAGTCATTGTAGTTGCAGTAGTAGTACTAGTAGTAGTAGTAGTAGCAGCTACTACTAGTTAATTTCACTCACTCGAATAATCAACTAAAAAAAATAGCTAGAATAGCTATGCTTAATGTAGTACTACTAG
>Ga0100391_1002493_pt1 | contig 19453 bp, 21 predicted proteins | sample CryGeymeta201515_FD_81541 | JGI IMG/M metagenome (GOLD analysis project Ga0100391, IMG submission 81541) | Groundwater microbial communities from Crystal Geyser aquifers in Utah, USA - Crystal Geyser metaG 2015-15 | ecosystem: Environmental > Aquatic > Deep subsurface > Groundwater | place: USA... | reverse complement strand
GCGCGCAACAAGGATATGGACACGCAGATCGATGCGATCTGGCTCGCTGCTTCCAGTTGGGATTCGCCCATTCCTCTGTGCAGGACCGATTCCCCGGTGGCTCCCGAGCCGCAGGTGAAGATGGGGGAGTCCTCGCCGGCGATGTCGAAGCTGCTGAAGATGCAGATTCCGCCGCGCGATATGGGAATGGGTTTCTGATCGCTTGATCTTCAGTCCGATGGATCAGGCGCTGTCCTCCTCTGCGGTGTGTCCTGCGTGCCGGACAGTGGCTTCCTGTGTCCCTTGACGGTCAGTACGGTGCCGTCGATGCCGTTCTTGCGGACCTGCTTGGCCGAGGTGATCTCGAGCGTGCCGTCGATGAAGGGATGCTGCATCGCAGTGGATAGCGGACGTCCGCGCAACCCGATGAGTACGCTGTCGGGCACGGTGCCGCCGGTGAGGATGCTTACGCTGCCCTTCTTCCAGACGACCTGGCCGTTGGGAAGCACCAGGGTGAAGGTCCCGTGGATGTGTGATCGGTCGACGTCGAGGGAGAAGTCCGGGATGTCGTTGTCCCTGAGGAGCTTGGCGAACTTCGCGATCTCGGCGTCGAAGCCGTGTTCACGCCGCAGGGCCCGCATGACGAGATCGTCCCTGATGTCAGGACGATAGCGCTCGATGAGCGCGAGAACGGGCGCATCGACGGTCACGAGATCGGGGTCGAAGCGGCTCGCATCCTTCCTGACCGGTCCGTAGAGATCGGCGAGTTCGCGCTGGTTCTTCAGGAATTTGGAGAACCGCTTGGTGACGGCTCGCCCGACGGCGCTCTTCTCGAGGTCTGTCGCGGCGTCGAGGGTTTGTCGATCGAGGCTGACGGTGTGGGTTACGACGGCCGACAGGCCGTGTGGCTGCCACTGGCGCAGGGTCATGGTGACGCCTCTCCAGTCGTGGGAGGATCTCATGATCTCGACGCCTGCACCGCTCTCCTCTATGGCGCTGGCGAGCTGCTCCACGGCCCAGGCGGCGATCTCCGCCCAACGCGCCTCGTGAGCCTTCTGCCGGTCCATCATCGTCCGTCTTCCCTCATCACGGTCGGCAGCGGCATGGCCCGCTGCTTGCGCTTCCCGCGCTTGGCGTAACGGCTCTGGTAGGCGCGGCGCTGTCGGGTTACCTCGTAGAGGACGATGCCCGACGCGGTGCCGAGGTTCAGGCTCTCCACCATGCCGAACATCGGGATCGCGACGCATGTCGATGCCCGTTCCACCGCGCGGTCGCTGATGCCGCGGCTCTCGCTCCCGAACCAGATGGCGAGCTTGGCCGCCTCGGTGTAGTCGCCCTCGTCGAGGTTGATGCTGTGCTTGCCCTTGACGTGCGGCGAGGTGACCATCGATACGAAGCGCTTGCTCTCGAGATGGTCGAAGCATTCGTCGGTCGAGTCGAAGCGGCGGACGAAGCTCCACTTCGAGGCCGAGACCGAGAGCTTGCTCATGTTCTGGCGCTGGCGGAACTCCTGCCAGTCGTCGGGGATGAGACGCTGGGGATCGACGATGTAGACCTTCTCGACGCCGAGCGCGTTCACGTTGCGGATGATCGACGCGATGTTGATGATGTTGATCGGGTTCTCGATCACCGCGATGAGGTTCCTGCAGCGGAACTGCCTGATGGCATCCGCACGCCGGCGCATCGAGCTCTTGGGTTTCACGGGGGCATCGGTGGCCCGGTCCTGGTCGTCTGTCATGATCGGTCGTTCCTGTGTCGTGTCATTGGTCATGGATAGGTGCGTGTCGCCACCACCTCGTCGAGACGGAGGCGATCGAGGCAGAGCTGCACGGTCACGTGCCTGTTGGAGCCGCGCCATTCGCTGGTGACGGCGTCCCTTGGATGATGGATGTCGAAGATGCGGTGCCATGTCGACTGCACGAAGGTGCGGTGCGCATCGCCCCGGTCATGGATCGCGAAGACCTTCTCGTAGGCCAGCCATTCGTCCTCGTCCTGCGTGATCGGCATGCCGTTGAGGCAGTCGTGCCAGTCGTGGAAGCAGCTGAAGAGTATCCGCCTGCGCGGGATCAGCGCGGTGATCCGCGTCCTCCGCTCGCCGCTGTCGGGATCCCTTTTCCTTCTCCCGATGCGTCTCTTCGCCCATGCCCATACGGGCAGGTCCCCGCTGAAGTCCGGTATGCGCTCGGCCATCCGTTCCCGCATCCAGTCGTAGGCGGGAAGGAACCAGTCGGTCTCGATCGACGCGGCATCACCGCTGAAGTACCCGCGCTTCCGCGCGACCGCGATGCCGGCCTCCGTCTGGAGCGTGTGGACACGGACGGGAGCATCCGGCGGGAGCTCGATGAGAGAGCGAAGACGTCCGATTGGGATCGTGCGCGGCTCCGGCATCGTCAGTCGGGATCGCGCACGAGACAGAAGTCGTTCGACAGGACGATGTCCTTCTTGTCCACGGCGCCGAAATAGGTCTCGATCCACCCCTGGTGCATGCCCATGACGTCCTCGTTCATGTAGTAGCCGCGGAAGTGGCACGTGCCGTTCGCGAACTGCGTGTTGCCACGGATGTTCACGGCCAGGCCGCCCGCCATGGGGTCGGAGGGGTCGTCAGGCAGACTGAAGGAGTTCAGAGCGGTGTCGTCGCACTCGACCATCGTCGCGTCGGCATGGAGCCTGACGAGTACGATCCTGCCGTCTCCCGTGGGAGGCCGGGAGGAGAGGTTGCCATCGTCATCCACGTCGGGCGTCCATACCTCGATCGGACGGCGGTCGTCATCGACGGCGCATACCTGGCCTGCGGGAGCTGCGCTGCTCGGCGTGCATGCCGTCAGCATGGCGAGCGCGGCGATGATATCGGTCCTCATGCGGTCCTCCCGTTGCCCTCGCGAAGGTGGGCGTGATGCCTGCGGTCTTCCGCGATGGCGGTGGCATCCTCGTCGAAGTCGTACGCCACCTCGAAGAGATGCACGCACCATTCCGATGCGGTGTCGATGGCCTCTCCCACGCACCAGCTGTGCGAGAGGCGGACCGATGACAACGCGGTCCCGGCGAGGGCGAAGTGCTTCAGGCGCATGCGCGCTCCGTGACGAGGCCCATGTCGATCCGGTGCACCGGTCGGCGACCGAGGACGTGACTGTCGCCGAAGAGGCGATGTCCCATGAAGGTGTCGTGGGTCAGGTTCCTCGCCGATACGGTCCTCACCCTGCCCTCGTGGAACACGGTGTCGCCCGCGCGCACGAGGGAGACGTGGATCTTCCGTATCTCGATCGGGCGCCCGAGCTGTCGTTCGGCCTCGTGCCGGATCCCGTCCTCGTCGAGCGGATCGCGTGCCTGGATCTCCATTTTCTCTTTTCCTTTCCGTTCTCTCGGACCGCCGGAGACGGTGGCAGGAGGTCAGGACAGTGCGTTCAGGTGCCTGGCACGCTTCGCGTGGACATGGAGACCGATGGCGATGCCTGCGATGAAGACGCCGGCGTCCGTCAGGGAGCCCGGGCTCTGTTCCGGGACACTGGTGAGGATCATGTAGAGGCCTGCGGTGATGGAACCGATCAGGGCGCCCCATGCTGCTCCGCCCGCATCCGCCCGGAATCGCCTCTCGATAGATATCACCATCATCATGAGGGGTGTCGCGACGCAGGTGGTGGCGAACGTCCAGAATACCGCGGCGAGGGGCAGGATCGCTGATATGGACAGGATGTACCGCGCCGAGATCATCGCCTCGTAGGCGATGACGGCCGCTGCGAACAGCATGGATGCGGCCAGGAGGCAGATGAAGAGCCTTCCGGCGCACGTGTCGATCTGGTCGGAGAGGGTGGCATGCCGGACACCCGTGCGCGGAGACAGGCGCATCGTGATCGCGTAAGGTCTTCTGACCGGGAGCGAGGAAGGGCGGGCCGTGTCGTCCATGTCGTCATCTTAGGATGCACGGACCACCCTTCCAAGCGACCCGTGCTCCGTGCTTCACCAGCTGCCGAAACGGCCCCGACCCTGCATCTCCTGCGCATGGGCGCGCGCCATGGCCTCCTGCTTGCCGCGATCCATGGCCTGTCCGTTCTCCTCGAGCCCGAGGGCCTGCATGACCGCGCGTCGCTCATCGGGATTCTTCAGATTCGCGACGGGCACTCCGATGTCCTCCGCCATGCGGATGGCTTGGCCGGTTCCACCCGTCGCCTTCCCGTCCTTGGTCCATGCGACGACGGCGTCCGCCGGCCTGTCGAGCTGCAGTCCGACCACCTGTGGTATGTTGCGGGTGTGAAGGCTCTTGGCGCCGGGTGTGCACTTGTGCCAGGCGGGATGGTAGTGCGAAGCCTGCTCCTCGGCCTCTTCCCGCTTGTCCCAGGGCAGCATCACCGGTGCGCCGGGGCCGCTCGCGGGACGGGGTCTGCCGAGGAAGGCGTCGACATCCCTCTGGCTCATGCCCTTGGGGAGGAAACCCTTCCAGGGCACGATGACATCGATGTTCCTGGGATCGCTGAAACCGCGTTCGAAGGCGAGATCCGCGCCGCCCGCGCCGCCCGAACGCCCGCGACCGTCCCTCTTCTCGACCGCGGCGCCGATCCTGGTGAGGAGGATCAGCTCGGACTCCGGGGTCTCCCGGGAGCCGATGCCGGTGACGATGGCGCCGGGACGGGAGAGAGCGGCGACGATCGCTGCGATGCGAGGGTCGGTGGAGGCGGAAGCCTTGGTGTTCTCGTTTCCTGGCGTGTCTCCGCCGAGTGCCTTCAGCATGGTTCGTTCCTTCGGTTTCAGGATGGTCCGTCGGAATTGTCACACGCGGAGTGCGTTTCGTCCATCATGAATTCGGATGCGGGGATGTCATCCCCGCATCGACCTGACGGACAGCGTGTCCCTCACCCTCTGGAGGGCGGAGGACCGCACGTCCTCGAGGCCCATTATCTCCGAGGTGCCGGTGATCCAGAGATGGCAGTGCCCATGCACCGTGTGGACGAGGGACGCGGTGAGCTCCTCGACGTCCGTCACCCCGTCCGGGAGCACGGCCGCGATCTCGCGTGCGACGATGGCGGTGAGCTGCGATCGCTCCTGCATCTGCTCCTCGGGGACCTCGTGGTCGGTCGGCTTGTGTTCGTAGATCGATATCCACAGGCGCGGATTGTCCTGCGCGAAGTCGAAGTAGGCATCGACCAGCGCCGCGATCCTGTCATCGGGCTTGTCCGCGAGGGCCTTCTCGAGACGTCTCGCCCACAGACCGAAGGTGCGCGTGTTGACCGCGGTGACGATCGCGTCGGCGCTCCCCATGATGTTGAGGACGGTGGTGGCCGAGTAGCCGATGCCGCGCGCGACCTCCCTCGCGGTGACGGCCGATATGCCGCTCTCGGCCACGATCTCGCTGCCGCGTTCGACGATGAGCCCCAGCATCTGCTCGGGCGTGTGATCCGATCTTCTTCCTCGTGCCATGGGAATGTCCTCTGCCATGAAAATGGACGCATGTCCAAAAAATAAGTGGACACCCGTCCAATAGACGATATCCTGAACCGCGAATCGGATGGAAGGTCCTCGGTGTCGAAGTCTTTCCATCCTATAACCGACCCTCGAACCGAACAGGGAAGTCCCATGCCCGCTCCTTCCGCCTCCCTCCTCCTGCGCCGCCGTTTCGGCCCGCTCTTCACGGTCCAGTTCCTCGGCGCCTTCAACGACAACCTGCTGAAGTTCGCGCTGCTGTTCCTCGCGAACTACGCGCTGGTGGGCATGTCGCCCATGTCGGCGGAGATGCTCGCGATCGTCGCGACCGGCGTCTTCATCCTGCCCTACTTCCTGCTCTCGGCGATGGCCGGGCAGCTCGCGGACTCCATGGACAAGACCCGCATTGCGCGGATCCTCAAGGGGGCCGAGGTGGTGATCATGGGCGTCGCGCTGGCGGGCTTCGCTCTCGGTTCGGTGTGGACCCTCCTGGGATGCCTGTTCGCCATGGGCGTCCATTCGACCTTCTTCGGACCGGTGAAGTACGCGATCCTCCCGCAGCACCTGCGCAAGGACGAGATCATGGGCGGGACCGGCCTCGTCGAGGCCGGCACGTTCGTCGCCATCCTCATGGGCCAGCTGGCGGGCGGACTGCTTTCGGCGATCGATGCGGCCGTCGTCGCGTGCATGGCCGCCGCCATCGGCTTCATCGCCTCGCTGCTCATGCCCGTTGCACCGCCTGTCGCAGGGACCGCGAAGGTGGACTGGAATCCGTGGCGATCGACCATGCGGGTCCTGGGACGGGCCCGCGAGGTCCGTGGGGCATGGCTCGCGATCCTCGGCATCAGCTGGTTCTTCGCGGCGGGCGCCGTCCTGCTGGCGCAGTTCGCGCCTCTGGTCAGCGGTACGTTCTCCGCGCAGGCGTCGGTCGTGACGCTCCTGCTGCTGGTGTTCTCCCTCTCGGTCGCCGCGGGATCGGTCGTCGTCGGGCGGATCATCGGGGGCGAGGTCTCGGCACGCACGGTTCCCGCCTCCGCGATCGCGCTGGCTTTCTCCCTGATCTCGCTGTGGGCGGCGGGCGAGGCCTTTTCCCCCATGACCCGGGATGCGGACGTCTCGCAGTTCCTCGGGAACACCGGTTCCTACTGGATCATCGCATCGCTCGCCGTGACGGGTCTCGCGGGCGGCATGTTCATCGTGCCGCTCTATGCCATCCTGCAGACGGCGACGCCTGCGGAAGGGCGCTCGCGCATGATCGCGGCCAACAACGTGGTCAATGCCGGCGTCACGGTTCTCGTGGTCGCCGCGTCCGCGCTGTTGCTCTCGCTCGGCGCATCGGTCAACGGCATCGTCGGTGCACTGGGGTTCGCCACGCTCGCGATCGCGTTGATCTCGTGCTGGCTTCTGCCCGACACGGTCCTCAAGGGCCTGTTCAAGGCGGTCTTCCGGATCCTGTTCCGTGTCGAGGTGCACGGCGCCGGGAACATGCCGCAGAAGGGTGAGAAGGCGGTCGTCGTGGTGAACCACGTCTCGTGGCTCGATGGCCTGCTGCTGGCCGCGTTCCTGCCGGGCAAGCCGACTTTCGCGGTCAACACGCATGTCGCGGGCAAGTGGTGGATGAAGCCGGCGCTCAAGCTCTTCGATGCCTTCCCCGTGGATCCGACCAACCCCATGGCCGCCAAGGCGATGGTCAAGGCCGTGCGTGAGGGTCGGACGCTGGTCATCTTCCCCGAAGGCCGCATCACGACGACCGGCGCGCTGATGAAGGTCTTCGATGGTCCGGGAATGGTGGCCGACAAGGCGGATGCACCGCTCGTGCCCGTCCGCATCTCGGGCGCTCAGTTCTCGATGCTCTCGCGCCTCAAGGGCAAGGTGCGCCGCCGGTGGTTCCCGAAGATCGACCTGACCGTACTCGAGCCGAGGCGGTTCGAGACGGGGGACGAAGGTCTCTCCGCAAGGGAGCGCCGCGCTATCGCGGGTCGACGCCTCTATGACGAGATGAGCGGCATGATCTATTCGACCTCCGGCGAAGCGCCCACGCTGTTCGAGGCGCTGAGGGACGCATCGGAGCTCCATGGCTCGGATGCGAAGGTGATCGAGGACGTCCAGCGCCAGCCGCTCTCCTACGATAGGTTGGTGACCGGATCGCTCGCACTGGGAAGGTTCCTGTCCCGCTCGACCCGCGAGGGCGAGGCCGTCGGCGTGCTGCTGCCCAACGTATCGGCGGTGGTCGTCACCTTCTTCGGACTGCAGGCCTTCGGCAGGGTTCCGGCCATGCTCAACTTCACGGCCGGTCGCAGCGGCATGGAGGCCGCCTGCACCGCGGCCCGGATCCGGACGGTGGTGACCTCACGGGCCTTCGTCGAGCAGGCGAAGCTGGAGGAGGTCATAACGGCGCTCGAAGCTATGGACGTGTCGTTCGTGTGGCTCGAGGAGGCGAAGGAGCGGATCGGACCGTTCGAGAAGGGCAGGGCCCTGCTCGAGACGAAGATGCGCGGCCTCACCGGTGCCTTCCATTCGCGCAGCCCCGAGGATCCGGCCGTCATCCTGTTCACGAGCGGATCGGAAGGCGTCCCCAAGGGCGTGGCGCTCAGCCATGCCAACCTGGTCGCGAACTGCCGTCAGCTGGCCTCGCGCATCGCCTTCGATTCCTCGGACATCGTGATGAACGCGCTGCCGGTCTTCCACAGCTTCGGCCTGACGGGCGGGACGCTGCTGCCGATCCTGTTCGGCATCAGGACCGTGCTCTATCCGAGCCCCCTTCATTACCGCCAGGTGGCCGCCTTCTCCTACGATGCGAACGCGACGATCCTGTTCGGCACCGATACCTTCCTGTCGGGCTACGCACGGGTGGCTCACCCCTACGATTTCTATGCGATGCGCTACGTCTTCGCAGGGGCCGAGAAGGTCCGCGACGAGACGAGGCGGACGTGGAGTGACAAGTTCGGTCTGCGCATCCTGGAGGGCTACGGTGCGACGGAGTGCGCGCCGGTGATCGCGGTCAACACCCCGATGCATTTCCGCGCCGGTACCGTGGGCCGCATGCTTCCGGGAATGGAGGCGCGGCTGGACGACGTTCCGGGCATCGAGGAGGGTGGCAGGCTTTCGGTGCGCGGTCCCAACGTGATGGCGGGCTACATGAAGGTGGACCGGCCCGGCGAGCTCCAGCCGCCCGAGGAGGGATGGCACGACACGGGCGACATCGTCACGATCGACGAGGAGGGCTTCATCACGATCAGGGGCCGCGCGAAGCGGTTCGCGAAGATCGGCGGTGAGATGGTCTCTTTGCCTGCCGTGGAGGCCAATGCCTCACGCATCTGGCCGGACGTCGAGCACGCCGTCGTGACCCGCAGGGATCCGCGCAAGGGCGAGGCCCTGGTCCTGTTCACGACCGGCAAGGATGTCGACGCGCGCAGGTTCGGTGCCTGGGCGAAGGAGAACGGCGTCACCGAGCTCTCGGTGCCCAAGGACATCAGGTTCGTGGACGAGATCCCCGTGCTCGGCACGGGAAAGCGTGACTACGTGTCGATGACGCGGATGGTGCAGGAAGAGGAAGAGGTCGTCTCCTCATGACGGGAACCGTGCCTCCGCCTCTGCGCAAGCTGGTCGGGGAGACACTGGCGATGCGCCGGAGACTGCTCTTCTCGGGCATCGCCGATGCGGGTCCCCGGGCACCCGATCCGGACCGTCCCGTCATCGTCTTCCCCGCCTTCATGGTGCATGAGGTCTTCTGCCGGCGGCTGTGCCGCTCCCTGGTATCGGCCGGATACGATGCGAGGACCTGGGGCATGGGTCTCAATCGGGGTCTCGAGCCGGACATGATGGACAGGCTGCGGGATCTCGTCGCCGCCACCCATGACCGGACCGGTCGGAAGGTCGCGCTGGTCGGCTGGAGCCTGGGAGGACTGTTCGCACGGGAGGTCGCCAAGGTCGTCCCGGATTCGGTGGAGAGGGTCGTGACCCTCGCCTCGCCGTTCTCGGGGAATCCGAGGGCCAACAACGTGTGGCGGATCTACGAGTGGACGACCGGGCATCGTGTGGATGCTCCGCCGATCGAGGTCGATCTCGCGTCCAAACCTCCGGTCCCGACCTTCGCCCTCTGGTCACCGAAGGATGGTGTCGTCACGCCGGAATGCACGAGGGGCGCCTCCGGGCAGTGCGATCACGACATGATGGTCGACTGCAACCATACCGATTTCGTCAGCAATCCGAAGGCCATCAGGGCCGTTCTCGAGGCGCTGGCGTCCGGATCGTGAAGGCTCTCCGCTCGGGGCGGTTGGCGATTGCGGATGTAAAAAAAGGGAGGCCGCCGGTCAGGCGGCCTCGAGAGCCATTATGTCTTCGGGGTGCCAGTTGCCGATGGTGGTGCTCCTGGGCATGCCAGCCTCGATGAACCTGACGAAGTGTTCGCGACGATAGTGGTCGAATCGGCTCCAGTGGAGGATGCGGCGTTCACCGGTTGCGGTCACGGCATAATGGTCGTCGTAGCTGAAACCGTCGCCGTCGCGTTCCTCTTCCGTCAGGTACGTCCATTCGACGCCTTCGGGGTCGATCGCGGTGATCTTTTCCATTCTCGTTCTCCGTCTTGTCCTTCCTGATGAGGAAGGGGGAAAGGGGGCGGCGTGGCCGCCCCCTTCGGTGGAGTTCAGGCTGCGTTGGCGATCGGCGCATTGTCGTTGGACGGAGCAGGGATTGTATTTTCCGTTTCGTCCTTCCTGATGGCCGGAGGGATTACACCGTCCATGAAGCGCTCGACATCCTTGCCAGCCGCATGCGCGTTCCAGGCCTGGATGACGCAGGCGGTGATTGCCGCAGGCGTCCGTTCGACTTCCGTGTATCCGTTGATCCGCCGAGCCGCAGCCGCGAAGGGTCCGCAGGCGTTCTGGTCCTGCATCGCATTGAGGACCTGTCCGGCATCACCGCCGGCCACATCGATCATCGTCAGGATACATGCGAGGGCCGAATAGGAGGGAATCGCGCCCTTCTTGTAGTGATTGGCGACTTGATGCGTTATATCGGTGATGTAATCACTCAGGGCGAACTCCAGGACTTCCTGGAAGTCATCCAGCTCCGGCCGCCCCGGGACCTGGATATCGTGGCGATAGATTGCACCGACGATGACGCTTCGTAGGTTCGCGCTCTTGGCGCCCCTTGCCCGCATTTCCCGTAGCAGGCTTGCGTCCTTGTAATTGATGCGCGTGGGAGTGCGCTTCTCAAGCGAGGCGTTCTCAGCATCGGGCACGCGTTGCGCTGCCTCGATGGCAGCCATGAGGCCATCGATGGTCTTGCTGGTCTTCATCTTCTTTCGCAGCTTCTTCCGGTCGCGAGGGTCGACCATGATGGCGCTGTCGTTCGTCAGGTCGAGGAGTGATGGGCGACCGTCGCCGTTCCGGTCGTATTTCCAGGCATGACCCAGGTCGGTCGTCATATGGCTGTATGCGCGCTTCCAGTTCTGCCGCACCTCTTTGGTCGTCATCGCCGAGAATCCATCGATGGCGGCCGTTTGGCTGATGCGCTTGCCCACCGGCACACGGCAGCGGCGCAGGGCTTCGATGATTGTGTTGCCCGGTCCTGCACTGGAATAGATGAAACCGGTGGTCGGCACCTCCCGCGCGATGAGATCTGCGATGGATGCGATCATCTTGCTGTCGTTCCCCTGTCCGTGCCGGCGGCGCTTGCAGGATGAATCGCCGTTGTCGATGACGAGGGTGTATCCGTGGGCTGTCTCGTCTTCCGTCGACATGATGGCGTCGGCGAGAAGGCGCAGCTCGCGCGTGTAGGTCGCCGGGGTGCGCCCCATGATGCAGTATTCGATACAGATGCGACCCGCCGAGAACTCCGCGGCGATCAGACCTGCGGCCTTCTCGTCGATGGCGATGTCGGACGTGATCGAGAGTACTGGAAGGGATCCTGCGATTTCCTTTCCGTAATCGTCGATCTGGATGAGATCGTAGACGGGCTCCTCGCTGATGGCGAAGAAGCGTTCTGCATCCTTCCTGTACCGGATCGCCATGGCAGCGCGCACTGTCTGTGGGCCACCCTGATACTTGTCCGCGATGATGCAGACACCGTTCGCGAGATCCTCGCTGCTGATGCCCGATACGGAGAAATCAGCATAGCCGGTGGGACCGATGGGCGGCGGCGTCGTCGAAGCGATCTTCACTGGGCGAGCATTGATGCGAGGCATTCTTTTTCCCTTCCTGCGGTTGTGTCGACAACCGTCTCCTGAAGAGAAATTACCCCTTCCCCAGCATCCTCGCCCTGAGGTCGATCCTCGCCGATGTCTCCACTCGACCTCCTGTGGTGTCCTGCGGCCTGCGGGCCCGTGCCTCCTGTTCGACATAGGGCTTGAACACGACCTCGTACTCCGACGGGCTGGTGAGATTCCCCTGTCCGTTGAAGCGCGGACGGTAGAGCGTGAGCGTCTTCTCCGCCCGGGAGACCGCTACATACGCGATGCGGAGTTCTTCGTCCCTGTCGTCGTCCGTCTGCGCGAAGAGGGAGGGCATCCCGCCCTGGACGAACCCGGGGAGATGGACGTGCTTCCACTCCAGCCCCTTGGCGGAATGGATCGTCGAGATGGTGACGGGGTCCTCCTCGGACTTCTCGCGCGATCCCGAGCGGTCACGGTCCATGGAGCCGTCGAGCGTGATCGTCGTCAGGAACGATTCCATGGTGGGGTGTTCCTCGGCGATGAGCAGGACGGCTTCGAGATCGCGCTCCCGGCTTGCCCAGTCCTCGTCCCAGATGGAGGCCCAGATCGGACGCATGACCGTGATGGCGTTGTCGAGCCCCTCGGCGACGAGGGTCGTGCCCGAGAGGGCCTCGATCGCGTCTGCCAACGTCGCCAGTTCGGTCTTGCGCTTCTGGCCCTCCTCGCGGAGGATCATGCAGGCCTCGTCGAGGGAGAAGGCGGTCATGACGCGTTCCGAGATGGCCTCCGCTGCCTTCGCACCGATCCGGCGGAAGCGCGACAGCATCCGCAGCCAGGCCGGCTGGTGACCCATGTTGATGGAGATCCGTCCGATCGAGAGGAGGTCCTTGATGTGGGCGGCCTCGTCGATGCGGACGCCGCCCTTCACGGTGTGGGGTATGTTGCGGCTGATGAACTCGGTCTCGATGCGGCGCGCTGCTGCCGTCGAGCGGACCAGGACGGCATGGTCCTTGATCTCGCCCCCGTTCGCCTTGTCCGCGAGGATCGCATCGGCGATCGCGGCTGCTTCGGCGGCGTTGTCCGTCACGTCGACGATGACGGGCTTCTTGCCGCTCGGGCGTCCCGCGCGCAGCGTCCGTTCGAACCCGATGTCCATGCGTCCGTCGATTGCGTTGACGAGCTCGATGATCTCCGGTGTCGAGCGGTAGTTCGTCTCCAGCGGGATGACCTTCGTTCCCGGGAAGCTGTCGCGGAACCGCGCCATGGTGGCCGGCGCTCCCCCTCGGAAGGCGTAAACCGATTGTCCTGGATCTCCAACGATTGTGACGTTCCCGCCGTTTCCGACCAGGCCGTGGACGATCTGGAGCTGGAGTTCATTGGTATCCTGGTACTCGTCGACCATGACGTGATCGTACTGCTCGCGGATCTTGCGCCCGATCTCGTCGTGCTCGAGCAGCATGGCCAGATATGTCAGGACGTCATCGTAGTCGATGAGGCCCCTGTCGATCTTCATGCCGACGAGGGCGTCCCGGACCTGCTCGATCTCCTCGGCCAGTTCGATGTAGTCGGGATACCGCCGCTGGATGACCTCGGCGATGGGAAGCCGAGTGTTCGTCGCATAGCTGATCATCTTGCCCACGGTCGCGGCCCGCGGCCAGTTCTTCTCGCCCTTGAGCGGCTCCATCGCGCGCTTGACCAGTTCGGCGACGTCCTCCTGGTCGAGCATGGTGAATTCCTTCTCGAGGCCGAAGACGTGCGCGTTGGCGTTGATGATCCGGATGCCCCATGAGTGGAAGGTTCCTGCGGTGAGGAACTCGGCGCGTTCGTCGGCGGAGCGGGCTCGCGCCATCATCGTGTTCGCCGCAGCACGCGTGAAGGTCAGCAGCAGGATCCTCTCCGGGCGGACGCCCTCCTGCAGAAGTGCCGCGGCCCGCGCGGTGAGGACGCGCGTCTTTCCGGCGCCGGGCCCGGCGATCACGACCGCCGGTCCGTGGCGATGGGCGACGGCGGCGGTCTGCTGGGGATTGAGGCCTTGTAGGATGCTCACTGGGCTTTCTCCTTCGAGGATGCGTCCGGGTTCGGATCGCGTCCCGTGCTTCCGGGATGATGGGGCTGTTCGTCGTCCGCGTCCAGACTCAGCAGGGATGGATCGACGCTGTATCGTATGTGATCGAGGATGGCCCGGCCGGCCATCTGCCACGAGGGGACGGGATCTATGAGCACCCCCATGGCTGCGAGCTTCGTCGTGGCGACCGATACCGTGGTCATGCCGACGGTCTTCGCTGAACCGATGCCGGTCCGATTGATCAGGCGTGCGTGGGGATCGCCCTGCACCAGCAGGATGCATCGCACCCCCTTCGCCATCTCCCCGGCGAGCGCAAGCGCCTGGCTGCGCATCCGACCGATCTCGATGGATCGGGCGAGGTCCGTTGCGGTCTTGCGCTCGATCACGAGCTGCTCGTGTTCCCCTGATCCCCAGCGGGCCCGGAAATCGCCCGTCTCGAGGCGGCAGACGATGACGTGCAGGTTCGGTATGCCCTTGAGCATCTCCACGATGCGTCTGTCCTCGCGGTCGTCGATGTAGAGCACGGTCTCCTTCGCGACGGTATCGAGACCCTTGTCCTGCCTGTCGCGCAGGGTGCGGCATCGCCGGAAGGGGCCGTCCTCGTCCGTGCGCGCGGACATGTCGAATGATCCTCTGCTCCTGAAGCGCGGCAGGAGATCGGGATGCCTCGCCACGGACCATCCGTCCGCGATGGCGAGGATCTCGCCGAATGTCGTTCCGGGCGCGAATATCTCGGATGCGATGAAGGCGGCCGCCTCGTCGCTGAGGCCCGTACGGTCCGTGGCGGAGCGCCACAGCGGCATGGTCTTGCCCTTGCCTCCCGCGATCGCCGATATCCACCCGAGACGCCTGAAGTTGACGAAGATGCGCTCGGGGCGGTCAGGGGACTTCCGGTTCCCCCGCGCGATGCTGATGACTTCCATGGGGCCGAGGCCGTCGCGGACGGAATGCATGTCCTCGGAGACGTCTATGGAACGCGCGATGCGCGATGCGCGCTCGCCTTTGTCGCGGGCCCATGCGAGGACCTCCTCACCGTGCTCATCGACCGTCGACTTGCGGTAGAGACCGGGATGTATCGAATGGACGAGACCCCGTGCGAGCAGCGTGTCGATGGCCGACCGGGGATCGTGGCCGAGACGCTCGGCGGCATCCTCGATCGAGAAGACGCGCATGTGCATCCTCCTGAGGGTGTCGGGGGCGTCCATGCGGGCGATCTGCGTCGCGGTCGCCATGCTCTCGCGCTCCGTCGCCTTCTCCGACTGGCGGGCGAGACTGGCCGGGGTCGACTGCCTCGCGCCTTCCCGTCCTATGAGCGCGAGTACCTCGGGGTGGGAAGAATCCATGGCGACATGGCAGTAGACGCCTGTCGCGGGTCGCTTGAGTTCGCCTCGCGATACCAATGATTCGGCAGTGGGCCGGTAACCGGGATCCCCCTGCGCGATGCCCAGCGCCACCTCCATCTCCGTCAGGGTGAAGAAGGGATTGTGAACGACGAAGCGGCGGACATCGTCGGTCTTGCTCTTCGTGTGCCACCCCGCCTTCCAGATCACGGGATCGTCGGCGGACGATCTCTTCGCGGGTCTGGTGGCCATCGTTCTTCTCCGTGGTGGTGATCAGGCCGCCATTGCGGCTACGGGACCGTCGTCGAAGGCGGTCGTGATGACGGAGCGGAATTCGGGGGCGAGGCGCGGATCGTACATCACGGCCGCGTGGCAGAAGTTGACGATGACGGGCACCTCGATGCCCCGGGGCGTGCGCAGCGTCCAGGCGAGACCGACGCGCTCCGTGACCTTCTGGCTCTTCTGTGTCAGGGCCTCATCCGCCTTCTGGCCGAGCGCCATGATGATGCGTGGCCGCACGATCTCGATCTCGCGCATGAGGAAGGGTCGGGCGATGGCGAGCAGCGTGGCGTTCGGATTGTTCTTCTTCGCCTTCCACGGGCTGGCGCATCCGATCCAGCATTCCTCGACGTCATGACCCTGCGTCTGCATCTCCGATCGCAGGACCTGCCCCGCCGGACCGCAGAAGGGCACACCGGTGTCGTGCTCGGTCCAGGCGGGTGACTTGCCGAGCAGCATGACGGGCGCCTCCGCCGGACAGCGTGCGCCGGGGCGGGAGGGCAGGGCGCGCGAAGCGCACAGCTCGTGCTCCTTGAAGGATTCCACGGCGGCGGCGAGATCGGCGAGGGTGTCGCAGGCATCCGCCGCGGCGATCGCGGCCTGGACGGCGGGAAGGTGTGAGAGATGGAACTGCATGTGCATCATCCTTGTTCTATGCGTTCTGGCGCTGGGCCGACGGCTCGATCTTGCGGTCGGGCGGCAGCGTGTCGATGGTCTTGGCGTACTCGCAGGCGAGGAGGAACATCAGTGGGATTGCTGTCTCGACGACTCCGCCGATGATCGCGACCGGTGTGATCATCGCATTCAAAGCGATGTAGATCCTTCTGAATCCCTCATTGGGGACGAGAGCGGCATCGTTCTTCTGGACGAAAGGGATGTACGAGGCTGCGATGACGCACGTCGCCGCACCCATGAAGATGCTGAACGGGGTGAAGACAGCCGCCATTACGATGATCGATACGAGGGCCCATGCACCATAGAGCAGGATGACCGTCGCCCTCTTGTCCCATCCTGTCATCTTCCTCAGCATCACGATGGGCGGGACGAAGACGTGCTTCCCGAGCCAGAGATCGATGGAGGCGAGCATGTCAGGCCTCCTTCCGGAACGTCCAGGCGTCGTCATCGCTCTCGTCCGCGACGAAGGCGTAGCCGTCGTAGTCGAAGCCCTTCATGGCCTCGATGTCGGTGACGCGGTTGTCGATCATCCATCGCGCCATGGTGCCCCGTGCGACCTTCGCATGCATGGTGATGAACCGGTCGCCGGTCATGAACTTCACGTCGATGACGCGCACGTCCTCGGGCAGGCGGCCCTTGATCGAGGCGTAGTACTCCTCGCTCGCGAGGTTGAGGATGGTGCGGTCCTCATTCCGGTCCATGTCGTCGACCAGCAGTTCCGCGACGGCGGTGTCCCACCAGATCGACAGCTTGTGATCTTCGGGGAAGCGCTTGGTCCCCATCTCGAGACGGTAGGGCCGCATCAGGTCGAGCGGTCGCAGAGCGCCGTAGAGACCCGACAGGATCCGCAGGTGGTCCTGCGCGAAGAGGATGTCGTCCTCGTCCATGCTCTTGGCATCGAGGCCGGTGTAGACGTCGCCGTCGAAGACCTGGATGGCAGGCTTCTCTTCCTGGCTCTCGAATCCCTGCCAGCGGCCGTGGTTGAGTTCCGCAAGGGCCTGGCTGATCTTCATCTTGGACATGAGGTCATCGACGCTCATCTCCTTTCCCCGGGCGACGAGGCGGGCGGTATGCTCCTCGAGGCGGGGTCGCGTGGGAGCGGGCATGCTGCGTTCGGTCTCGTAGTCGAGGCTCTTGGCGGGCGACAGGATCGCGATCATTGTCGTTTTTCCTTTCTCTTAACTGGATTCTCGGATCTCCTCCTCACGGAGGAAGCCTAAACGGCGGCGGACACGGGGACGTAGCCGCATCGGGTATTGATGAGCACTTGTCGGCGCGAGGGGGCAATCATGCGTGTCCCCGCTTCCGTGATGATCCAGTCGGGATCTATCAGGGGATGGTCGATGACGTTGCGGAGCGGTCTCCCGGCCATGGCCAGGACGGCGCTCTCGGGGATGTCACGGGTCAGGAGTATCACGGCATCCTGCCCCGTCGACGTCACGGTGTTCCAGCGGGCATCGTCGTGGAGGACTATCTCCGCGAGCACGATGCCGTCCTTGAGGGCCCGGCCTCTTATGCGTGGATCGATCCGTTCGTCCAAGTCGTTCTCCGGCCAGGCGCGAGTTCCTCCGCCGCGCAGATGCTTTAGGAGTGCGTCCCGCTCCGGTTGATCGAGCATCGCGTGCAGGACGGGATCCATGAGGATGCCGGTCTCGGCACGCCTACGCCTCAGCATGCCCTGACGTTCGATCCAGGCTTCGAGATTGATGGGATTGCCCGTCCATGGATCCCTGTTTCCAGGTCCGGGATCGATGGCCTGGAAGGACCGGGTCTCGATCGAGCCCATGAGTCCGTCGTCCAGTTCGGTGACTTCCATCGCGAATGTGGGGATGATCCGGCCGTCGACGTACGAGAGAGCATGCACATGGAGCGAGTGGAGATCTATCCGCTGCGCCGCGAGAGCCGTCCGGATTTCGCGGGATGCCTCCTCGATGGCGCCCGCTACCGCCTTCGGATCCTGACGGATGGCGTTCATCAGGACAGCGAAGCGCATGCCTTCTGCGACCTGCTGCAGGGTGGCGGCATCGGCGATCCGCAGATCGCCGTGCCAGACGCCCTCGATCCCTCCGACCAGGACGTGCTTGTTCGCCCTCGTCTCCATCCGTGCCACGATTCCGGCGCCTTCCGGATGCCCGGGCGAACTGGTGGCCGAGGTCCATGCTCGTTCTCCTATCAGGTCGTGATCGAGGCTTCGAGAGACTGGGCCTCGGAGGGGCTCGCGATCTCGAACATGGGATGGGACACCCCGTCCTTCTCGACCTCGAGTTCGTGGACCGAGAACAGACCTCCCAGGGTCCAGTTGCAGCCGGGACGGTCTCGGGGGCCCTGATCGTCCTTGCGAGGGGGCGGTCCGGCACCGTTCCATCGCCCGACGCAGGAGAAACCGATCTGCCCTTCCACCTCCTCGTCCGGGCATCCCTCCCGCTTCAGGAGGGCTCGCGACTGGACGGTGCGGCACATTGGGCACTTGACGGCGCAGTGCTCGGGTGAGGAGACGCCCTGTCCGCGTAGTTCGTCCTGGAATTGCGCGACGGTCAGTTTCCTCATTCTGCTTTTCCCATTCTGGTTTTCATCCTAGAATCCAGTTCGACGAAAGGTGGATCATGGACTTCGGATATCTGTTCTTCTCCCTGAAGGGGCGCATCGCGAGGATGCCTTTCCTCATCGGGATGATCGTGATGACGGTTCTGATCGTCATTCTGGACGTGGTGGACGCAGTCCTCGCATCCGACATGACGACGACATCGGGAATGGTGTTCTCATCGTTGCTTGTGGCTCTCTATGCCCTGGTCTCCTACTGCGGACTCACGCTCATGGTGAAGCGCCTCCATGACCTGGGTCATTCGGGATGGTACGTCGCCGGTGCGTTCCTTCTCACGTTCGGAGCGAACTTCCTCATGCTCACCCCGCTTTCCGAGCGGAGCGCGGCGATCGCGTGGCTGGTTCTGAGCCTGCCCTTCCTCGGACTCCTCCTCTGGCTCTTCTTCGCGAAGGGGGAGGATCACCGGAACGACTATGATCGCAGGATGGGCATGGAGGGTTTCGGCCCTCAGGGGACGGACTGATCAGGAGGATCAGTCTCCGCCACAACCTCCTCCGCACGAAGACCCGCAGGAGGATGCTGAGCCGGACGAGCTATCTGAACCATTCGAGGAATCGACGTGGCATATCTGGCTTGACGCCCCGCTGTCGTGACTTGTCGGAGCACACTGCGAAGGCGCGGTGTAGACGGTATCGAGAGCCGCGATCGACCAGGCCTGGGAGAGGTCTTCATGATGCCTTTCCGGCTCCGACCTGCGGAACACGTCCCTGATCCGGCTCAGCGGTCGCGGCCAGACGAGGGAGTTCGGATCCCTTCCGAATATGCGGCGATAGAGACGCCATGTCCTCTGGTACTGGCGTCTGTGCGTTTCCGCATCGGCCTTCGTGCCGGGATCGTGGTGGAAGGGTTTCCCCATGATGGATGGCAGCACTTCCTGGTAGTGGCGGGTGTGCAGGATGTGCTCGTGCCAGACCGCATCGATGTCCGCAGATGGTGTCATTGGGCTG
>Ga0100391_1002484_pt1 | contig 19480 bp, 18 predicted proteins | sample CryGeymeta201515_FD_81541 | JGI IMG/M metagenome (GOLD analysis project Ga0100391, IMG submission 81541) | Groundwater microbial communities from Crystal Geyser aquifers in Utah, USA - Crystal Geyser metaG 2015-15 | ecosystem: Environmental > Aquatic > Deep subsurface > Groundwater | place: USA... | reverse complement strand
CCTCGGAACGGAGAAAAGGTCGGCCCTAGTAAATTGCCGAGTTTCTCCAAACCACCCTACCTAGCCAAACGTAGCCCTAGAGAGCTGGCATAGTCGAGAGAACGCGGTAGCGTTCGCTCGGTCGAAGACGGATCCTTTGAAAACCTTGTATCTATAGTAGCACGAATGAGTGAAAGCCGTTCATCGAAGATCTGACCAGCTTGACGGAAGCGTTTTTACTGCATACAGTACTACTAGTTATTACCAGGTACGGTACACTAAGAAAATACAGGACGTGGCTTCTTGAGATTCGGTCGTGATGATGTGGCACACTGTTATGCAGTAATTCTTTATTGACAAATGAATGCAAACGAATGATGATCGCGAAAGCATCTCTCATCGCTACTACTACTTGTTCTCACAACGCACAATACAATACTCCAAAATATCTTCGCTTCTCTACCATGGACAGCAAGTACACTACTACCATGATGGCCGCAAGCAATATTATAGATGATGAATCGTTCTTAGCAAGTACCGCCATGATGCAGGTAACCGACTCTCAAGTCGCTGCCGTTTCTTTGGATGCTCGTATTTTATCTGGCACGGTAGGATCCATTGTTTCGGCTGTTGTATCGCAACCCTTTGAAGTGACCAAGATTCAACAACAGCAGCAACACCAGCAACACCAACATCACAACAGTTGTACTACTCACAATACTCACCACTATCGACCTCTACCAGCACGTCCCCCCTTGAACCATGTGGTGGGCAGCAGTAGCTGTACTTCTTGCACTACGAAAGCACCACCATTTTACATGTTGTACTCCACCAGTGCCACAGGGGCAAGGCGACCGTCTCCGGCAACACCTATGGGGGCTATTGGAACCTTGCGCAGTGTGATAGCCCGAGAAGGATTGGGAGGAGCCTACAGAGGAATCGTCCCAACAGTTATCATGGCCGTGCCGAACTACGTCTTGTACTTGACCGTCTACGATGACATTGTTGCCAAATTGAGAGCGAACAACAGCAACGCAAACAATAGCAAGTGGCACTTTTCTGAAACGTCTATTCCATTGATTGGTGGCGCACTGGCTCGAATGTTGGCTACGACAGTGGTGGCTCCTCTAGAACTGCTGCGCACCAGACATGCATCTGGAAGTGACCGACAGCCGGAGAAACAGTCTTCGATGGTATCCGAACTGCACAAAATTGTGCGACAGGACGGAGTCCGTGGACTGTACCGAGGAATCTTACCGTTTTTGTCGAGGGATGTGCCCTTTGCCGCCATTTACATGCTGGTTCTGGAGCGCTTCCGAGACGTGAGTCGACCTGTCTTGCTCCCAGATACCAGCAGTCGCTCTGAAAGTCCCTACAGACAAGTACAGTTCGAATTTGTGAGTGCTGCCTTGTCGGGGATGGTTGCTGCAACCTGTACGCAACCTCTCGATGTCATCAAGACACGATTGCAATCGTACAATGCTGCTACTGCCAATGGTCGGGCAGCTCCCGGTACTGTAGAAACGGTGCGGTCCATTGTACAGCGAGAGGGATTGTCGGGACTTTGGAGAGGAAATCAAGCCCGCATGATGAAGGTTGCACCGCAGTATGCGATTATGATCTCCTTTTACGAAGTTGGTAAAAAGGTGTTGGATCCCGAACACCACCACTGAGAAGGAAGTGCTGCTCCAGTCCACGTCCTGCCAGCATTTCATTCACACACGTTTTCATTCATGGTTTTTCACATAGATTCCATACAACCTTTCGATTTCATATCTAGAATAAATTGACAATTTCCATATTATATAAATTCCATCTTTTACGTTACATTCAACTACCACTGTAGCAACGCACACTCTTTCATTTAAAAAAGAACGTAAACATGCGCTCGTCAACATGCAATGAACAGAGAAAACGAATTGAGTCTCAGGACAAATTATGCAGTACATGGACTGAGCAGTTAATCCTCTGCAACATCTTCCACTACTTCCTCTTCTGCAATATCATCACCTCCTTCATGTTCTTCTTCGCCACCAGCAGCAACTCCTCCTCCAAAGAGACTTCGGGCCATGTCAAAGTTAGTGTTTTGCTTGATTTGGTTTCGAGCTGTCTCCTTGTGCTTGATCTCCCGAGTATGCTGATCCTTTCGGATACCACTTTCAACAGTGTCGGTCACTGGAAGAAGGGAGCAAACAGAATAATGCGAGATTGAAAAAAGTGAGTAGAAGCATTATATTTATGTGGGTATTTTGAACGACTCCATTACATCCATAGGTGTTCGCTACTGTAAAACATACCTGTCACATCCATATTCATCTTGATTTGGTTACGAGCAGTTTCCTTGTGCTTGATCTCCCTCGTATGCTGTTCTTTTCGGATGCCACCCTCAACTGTATCCGTCACTGTATGGATAGTAAAGGAAAAAGGAAATGCAGTATATAATATATTAGAAAATTATTTGTCATGCAACGTAAAAATTCAAGAAGAAAAATTGCATGCACCAAACATGTTCAAACGTACCATTTACGTCCATGTTCTTTTTGATCTGGTCGCGGGCTGTTTCCTTATGTTTGATCTCACGTTGATGCTGGTCTTTTCGAATATCACCCTCGACAGTGTCTGTTACGTTCGGCAATTCCATAAACAACAATTATTACAAAGGAAGACGAAAGTGTTAGATCGTGATTATTATGTTTACGAAAGTCGTCACTCTCGAGAGACCCGCGGTTGTTTTTGCCCTGCACATCATGAGGACCACATTGAACAACATCAATAATCAAGAATCAATACACACCTGTTATATTCACGTCCATATTCTTTTTCTTTTGTGCCCGAGATACCTCTTTGGATGCCAGTTCTCGGATGTGCTTTTCTTTACGGTCGTTTGTTTCGACGGTCTCAGTGATTTTAACGTCCTTTAATTTGTTCTTGGTGTCGGTCACCTTGGCTTTGGTGTTTTTAATGCTCTTGGTTTGACCAAGAGAGAACATGAGTTCGGCCATCTTGAAACACGGTGGGGCTGAGGACTGGAAAATAAAAATTGAAAGAGGAGCAAAAGCACTACTTCTAGAGTCTTCGCTTTCGATGAGTTTGATCTTCAATTTATGATTATTATTTATTATTTATTTGCGTCGAAAAATTTGAGAGTATGGAAAATATAATCGAGAATCAAAGTGGGACGTCAACATTTGACTGTGGAAAAAAGAGTAGGTATGCATTGTTGAAAATGAGTCGGTTAGTCATTGATGACCGGCAAGCAAGATGTGGTATCTTGAATCTATTCTTGGCTCGAAAGTCGAGCTCCCTTGCTCCCGCTCGCCACTTCTTCTACCCCGAAGCCCGAAGCTATCTCTACTAGTAGTAGTAGCCAAGCTGGACTAGCACGCTTGGAGCGAGTAAGAGGCTGCAAGAAGGATATGCCCTTCAAAATATTATTGAATATTGAGTGCCTCCAAAACTCCAAAGTATTAGAATGCTCGAACGATTTTGTGAGGCAAGAATAGCTGGAACATGATACTCATACTGGCTTTGGCTTTAGAGAGGAATCAGAGCTCAGCAAATTCCACCAACGTACGGTCGGCAACTTGTTAATTTATCGTAAGATTCTATCGATACGCTGTAGTTATTGTTCTGCGTAAAAAAAATCCGTATGGAGCCGGCACGACCTGTCGTCGCTGGATATCTGGGCTTTTGGCCTCTTTTTTTCTTTTTTTCGCGGAGGCGTTAGATGCAAATGCAAGGACTACCCATTCTACGAATCCACGAATATGGAAAATTGAAAAAAAATCATGGACAGCATAGCATGGGTGGAGGGAAAGGGGGGAGAAGAGGTGCTCAAAAGATATGTCTTCGTGTCATCAAAAGCGGTTATCCGAATATCTCATGTCGATCTCATAAACCCAACGCAACGTTATTTAGGAAACTACGCTGAGTTGATGTTGCCTCTACTGAAGCAATCTTCCATAAAGAAATGCTAAGACACTGCTACAAACACACTAACACGACACACCACCAAAGAGACACAGAAAGTATGTTGCGCTTTGGATAGATTTCTGATTATATTCGGCCTTGTCCCAACCAGTTCAACCAAATGCATTCTCCCTATCCTAAACCATAAACAGATCCTCCCACAAGAAATCACCCGAGCAAGTGTTTTTACGAATGCAACATGTCCAACGACGACAAGATGCTAGTTTTGCATCTGCGTCAGGATAGAAGGATCCATCTCGAATCATCCAATTTTTAATTATTACTCTTCTTCGTCAGCTGCAACCTCTTCCTCCTCTTCAGCAGCTGGGGCAGCGCCTCCACCTCCAAAGAGGGATCTAGCCATATCAAAGTTGGTATTTGTCTTAATTTGGTTACGTGCAGTTTCTTTGTGCTTGACCTCCCGTGTGTGTTGCTCCTTGCGGATACCACCCTCTACAGTATCAGTAACAGTCACATTCATGTTTTGCTTAATCTGGTTGCGGCCAGTCTCCTTCCACTTCTTCTCGCTGCTGTGTTGGTCCTTGCGGATTTCACTCTCGACGGTGTCAGTGATCTTGACATCTTTGAGCTGGTCTTTTGTGGCCTTAACTTTTGCCTCGGTCTTCTTCTTGCCCTTGGTTTGTCCAAGCGAGAACATCAAATCAGCCATGGTTTAAAACTTTTTTGGAGAATGTCGCCGGAAGACTAGAACAAGTCAAGTGTAGTTATTATTTTTTATCAATGCACAATGTTGGGATCTGGTTTTATGACCGAGTCTACTGATGTTGTATTCCCTCCAGTCCAGTCAACCGCTGATTAATACTCTGACTCTGGCTTCTACTACTACTACCAGGGTACTAAGAATACCGTAGTTTAGAGAGTAGTAGTAGTAGTAACTACTCCTCTAGTAGCTACTCGTACTTCTAGTAGTAATGGTCTACTCGGGCCTCGTACAATACTACTAGCTTTTAGTACTTAGCTGCTCTAGTAGTATTATTGTTATTACTACCGTACAAGTGCGTTGTAGAATGCCAAGACCTGTACGTACGTGGAAACTCAGCAGTCACATTCGTGAACCGATTTTTACGGAAGTTAAAAATTCAAACCATCAACATCTGTCATTAATTTTTTAGGTTAGTTTGCTACCAGGTACCATGCTGCTGAAGCCCACTACTCGACTGCAGCATAATATTCTTATTATTTTTTGTGGACGGTTGATCGAGTGCTCTCGCGATTTTATGAAATCAACTATTGAGTGATCAAATCTAAGCAGTGTGCCCGTGAGAGCTAAAGACATTGGTACACGAGAGCTTTACATCTGGTCACTCTGGTTTTCGAATTCTTTCGTTGAAAATCGGAATGCTTGTACCGATGAAATAATACTGCTCGCGCCCGATGATCAGAGCTGCCGACGTCTCACCGCAATAAATCTCAACGGCCTGCTCTTTCTTTTGACTAGAAAATAAGATGAATCTACAGGCATCTGGGTATTCCTAGCTACTCGGTTGCTCTGTTCGAGCAGCCAAAGTCCGCTTTCAGAGCCCTCGCTACTTCGGACGACAATGCGGTCCCATTTTGGGGTTTCATCGATTGACTTCTGTTTGCAAGAATCTCATTTGATAGATAGCGTGCGGGCGAAAGATCGAAAAAAAGCAAGCTATGATTTGAAACCAGTAGCGATAGCCATCTCTTCAATTTACTTTACTCTTTTTCGCATTTGCCACGTCCTAAAAAAATACCACCGCAACAGCAGCAACAGACAATTTTAAAAAGCAGACAGTGTATCATTCATATACAGAGCAAAAGGTGCACGCATGGTGGTTGGACAAATAAACAGTTCTATACATTATTTCGTCGTAACGAATGAATTCTTGCAAGTCAAAGCAATACAAACCCGGTACGATCCACTCTTGTTATCGGGAGATCTTCTCACTTTGCTGTAGCCTAAGTCTCCTCTTCCTCGGCTTCTTCGGCAGCATCCTCCTCTGCAGGTGCAGCTTTTTCCTCTTCATCGTGTTCCTCTTCTTCCTGTTCGGCAGCGGCACCACTTCCTCCTACTCCAAAGAGGGATCTGGCCATGTCAAAGTTGGTATTAGTCTTAATTTGGTTACGGGCAGTTTCCTTGTGCTTGATTTCTCGTGTGTGTTGCTCCTTACGGATACCACCCTCTACAGTTTCTGTAACATTTACATCCATGTTCTTTTTCTTTTGATCACGGGCTGTTTCTTTGGATTTAATTTCACGCGTATGATGATCTTTCCTAATATCGCCTTCAACTGTATCGGTGACTGGAAGTGATTGCAGAAGGTTGCGAAAGAACGAAAACATCTGGTGAGTCGACGCCTGAAATAAAGGACAAATATCGAAAGAAAAAACGACAGCATGTCAAGGTTTGCTGTGAACCGTGAAATGTTCTTCCACGAAAGAAAGCGCCATTGATGACCACCAAACGAAAGAGCCATCTTTCACTTACTATTGACATCCATGTTCTTCTTGATCTGATCACGAGCTGTTACTTTGTGCTGAATATCCCGTGTGTGATGGTCCTTACGAATACCACTTTCCACTGTCTCGGTAATCTGAACATCCTTCAGCTTGTCCTTCGTATCTTTGACCATAGCAGCCGTCTTCTTCTTGCCCTTTGTCTGGCCGAGTGAAAACATTAAGTCCGCCATGATAAATTAGTCAGGTTTAGTTTATGTTGGTATCAGTTGTAATGAAGGAAAGGAAACAGTCACCCGCATGCGAGTAGCGATATTTGTGCGATATCCAGCATTAATCTTTTATCTTTTTCTCAACAATCAAGTTGACCTAACCAGATTAGATCCTTTTGGGTCATTTATTCGAGATTTGCAATGACTTCTCAGGTAAGGCTGAGGTTATTCGGGGGTGCGTTGAACTGTTGTGAGATCGCGCACTTTACCCCACCAACTTTACATAAACACAGAACAAAATCCAAGATTGATCGCAGTTTGCAGTTTGCAGCATGCCGATGGGGGGAACCACAGATGGAAAAAGCAATTTATCACGCTTTCAATCTTCGCGCACAGTAAAACATGTGGACAAGAGCTGTTGTACGGCTTCTTTGTTCGATCTGGGCTCTACTACTAGTAGTAGTGATTTGTGCAGCAACGAGCCAGAACGTCCAGTCACCCACAAATAATCCACAATGCATTGGAACATTTCCTGACCTTTCTCGACTCCAGCGCCTCTCATCCGATGAGGAGGATGTTGCAACGTTCATTAGCCTAAGTAGAAGACAGAATAACAGGTCTTATATAGCCCGTGATGTTCATCGAGTAACTTCTATAACCAGAGATGCATGCCTTGGTGAACGACATCGAATGAGAGAATTAGTGGAAGGTATACCCGTCTTTGGAGCTGATTTTGTAGTACGGACAAGTTCTTGTTCAGATACTACTTCCACAAGCCCAGGTCGAAGCTCTTTAGTGAATACCAACACTATAGCGACCATGCAAGTGTCGGATATTCAGTCTGTGGATGGCTACAGGTCTAAACAGGTCGACATCCCCACAGGTTATATTGCCAGGTCAACGAATGAAGAGGCTCGCCAGTTTATAGCTGAACGGTACGATATTTTACCAGAAAAAGTCACGGAACTAAATTTGGAAGTATATCCAGCTCTGGATCGAGATTATCTGACTTGGATTGCTACTGTTTTGGTGGAAAGCATTCCCGGAGAGCCACGGGTCTACCAGGTGATTATCGATGACGACAACGGCGATTTGATTCTGCAGTGCGAGATAGCTGGCATACACAGCTTGGACCAACGAAAACATACAAAAGCGCGAATACGGAATTTGCGTGAAAATGGCATTTTTCGTGTAGACGGATCCATGTGCAATAGCTGCTCGCGAAGAGCGATCGATGTGAACTGGAATTATGGTGAAGCGGTCGAATGCAATGTTCAGACGCTGTATCTGGACAATACAGCAACCACAGTCATCGGGAACTCTACCAGCGGACAAACCACATTATGTATTACAGGAACGAATACAGATGGCACTTCTGTCGTGGGTCCAGGTGAAATTCCTCAATACTTTTGGAGGGGCACGTTGAACTGCTTTGGTCAAAGTTGGTGCTCTTTCGCTCCCATACCTGATTGTCCAGATGCTGTGAACGACGTTCAATTCAATGCTATTCATTACCTTGAATATTTGCAAACGAATCTCGGCATCATGGGTGGTTTAGGAATGGATGCTGGCAATCCCATTTATGTGCAAGGAAAGACTCATTTCGAATGGGAATATTGCAACGCATTTTACCTCCCTGGCGAGCATACCGTGTACTTTGGTGACTGCAATTGTGAACAATGGGGCCCATTGGTGTCAACAGATGTTGTCGCTCACGAGGTAAGTACCACAGTGATGTTGTAGTGCGCTGATTCTAACGTTGTTTCCTTGTGACAAGGACATATCGCTGAAAACCCTTATCTCTTTCTTCCGCCGACACTGCCAATACAAAACAGATCACTCATGGTTTAACAAGCGTAAGCAGCAATCTACTCTATTTTATGCAATCAGGAGGATTGAATGAAGCCTACAGTGATATTATGGCGTGTGCTTTTGAATTTGCACTCGATGATCCCAGAGATCGTCCCGACTTCTTTATTGGTGAAAGTCTGGGCGAGGGGGTACTCCGAGATATGGAAAAGCCCAGCAACGATGGTAGCTCCATCGACGATTTTTGTGCGTACGAAGGAGCCATGTCTGTACACTTTTCTAGTGGCTTTTTGAACCGAGCATACTTCAATGCCGTAAAATCTTGCGAATCTACTTGTGGGACAACGTCCGAGTGCGCTGTTCTAATGGCAAATATGTTCATGTACACAAATCTCGAGTCGCTGTCAAAGCTAAGTGACTTTAAAGATGTTGCGCAACATACGTGTCGCAACGTCGAGGAATTTTTCGAAGCTCGATCTCCTACCAAAAAATGTTCTGCTGTTCAAGCAAGAGAAGCAATCATCAGAGGCTTTGCTTCTGTTGGCTTGCATGTAGACGCAGAAAGAGATTGTCGTGTTAGTATTGAATGCAGACGTCGGTTTTTGCCTCTCCGGCTGGTTGAAACCTTGACAAATCTATGGACGGCGCTCAAGGATATCTTGTTTGCATTTCGGAGTGATACTGAGTAATGACTATTAGCTACACTGTTTTCAAAGTTATCTTGAGGAATAGTTTATGCAATATTGGCTGAGTGCGTGCTATCCACGGAGAGTTGCAGTCGTTTAAATGAAGTTGGCGTCATCTGCAGGAGCAGGAGAGGGAGTGCTGTGCATCGCTTTCATAATTTCATTATTCTGGTGGAGTTCATCGCGAATCTCTTTGAGCAATGCAGCAATGTCGCCGTCACTGGAAAGTATGGTGCCGCTACTCTCTGTCATAGCTTGCATTGGCCCCATCATCTCCATTGCACTGGGATTTTGCAATGCACTGTTTGTTCTTTGATGGGCACGCTTCATTGCCCAAACAAGCTTTTTGAATTCGTGGGGCTTTTGGAGACCAGCAATGACCAGGTCATGATTTTCTTTGGAGGAACTGGCTGTGTCAATACGCACCTTAAAAAGAACTCGAGGAATACAAAAGCATTCGTTACCAGCAGGCTCCAAAATATCACAGTCAGTGATCTACAGTTACACGTGTATTGGATAGTCGAAGATGTATTCAAGAAAGAGGAGGTGAATTGCGCACGTATTGTTTTGCGTAACTATTATTATACAGTCCTCATTTCTTTGTACATACCTGGTCGAAGGGAACAGTCTTGCTAGATTTGCCCACATCCATGCAGGAAAGCCCCCATCCACAAGGACGTCTCTCCTCCACAAATCGAATGCCATCACTTGTGATGGCTACGTGCTTAGCACGCACATTCCACTTGACATTGGTTTTTAGATAGCAAGGTGCCAGCGATAGTACAGCAAGTGCGAACAGAGGCATGTAGCTGAGCGTAAGACCAATGCAGACCCATCCGATACTCGAATAATATCTTTCCATGGTTTCGTAATCCAAATCAAAGACTGCTACAATATCATTCGGCTGTTCGTCTTCGAAGAAATCATCTTCCCACGTCAAATTTTGAGCCTCGGGAATATGATGATATTTGTCGCTAACGGAGAAGCAATAAACGGGTTTGGTCACATCCGAGGCCGCGACAGCCGTGGCATGCAATTCAAAGTCATCATCATTGGCGACTTCGGAATATTCAGCAGTGATTTGGTTGGCATGCTTCATCTTGGAATTCGTTTTTGATTTTTGTCGTGCTTAGTTGTCTTTCTTTGAATGTGAGAAAAAAGAAAACGCAGTAATAATAATGAAGTGAAGACAAGGCAGGTCGATTGTGGGACTCAAAAGCAAATCATTTGCAGAAATCACTGCAACACACGATTTAATTAAGTCGTGTCACGAAGGAGGATTTTTTCATTGGTTCGCCTGCAATAAAAGATCCTCCACGAGCAATCTGTCGCCAGCTACTACGTACTAGTAGTAGAAGTGACAGGAAGAGGTTACAGAGTTATTAGAAGCGATACATGATCACCTGCTGAGGCAGTTGTATACGTCCATTGTAATAGGGGTATGAGTCTCTTACGACTAGCTGTCTTCTGGTCGTCTGTCAGGGCATTGCATCATCATCCATCGTTCGCAACAAGAGCCATGAACAACAATAATATAATATACGACTGCCGTCATGTATTTTGCTATGGAAGTCTCCGTCCAGATGATGACTCGGGTATGCCCTGGACAGTTGAGGCTATAAAAGGAATGACGGCACAACCGGCCACATTACTCGGGGCCAAACTCTACCGAGATGAATACGCTTCTGTGGTATTGAATGAACGTCCTGGCGACGCTAAAGCTAGTCACTTGAAACCAGATACCAAAGATAAGGTAAAAGGGTGGGTATTGACTACGGCGGACCCTGCGCTTTGGCAAGAAAAAATGGAGCTGTACGATGAAATCGAAGAATACAAGGAGGATGGAACTGGCCAATACCAACGAGACATTGTGGATGTCTACCTGGGCAATCCTGGGTCCACTATCGGCGGTGATGCTATCGGGGAGAGTGTCACTTTCATCAAGGCGTACGTTTATCACAGACCAGACTGCAATAAAGACGATCCCATCTTATCTGGGGATTGGTTGCGACGTGATGAATCGTAGTGACGTTTGGAAAGTTTGGAAGATAGATATGTGCAGTAGTGAAAGTATCTTTACAACAAAGAAATGCAATACTAGTACGAGTATTTTATGTTACAATGAAGATCAAATTCAAATCATGCGAAATACTACAAATAATAGTGACACTCGAGACGTAGCTTATCGATGGTAGGCTCGATTCATTTCCTGACGGCGTCGGTCGTCCATCGCCTGCTGTTGTTTCTTGAGCTGGCGTACACGCTCGCGAATGGCCATGCAGTTCGGTACTGGACACGAAGAAGCCTTGCACTGACGGGCATGGATCTGGAGCAACGCCCAAATGCGCTTACATACGTTGCACCCCCCTGTTGCCTTAATTTGACAGGAAGCACCGTGCTTCAACAGACCCTTCATCTTCGTACAGTTGGCAGACGGGCATTTGGCGGAGGTGCAAGTTGCGGCATGCTGCAGTAATGTCATGTGCAGCTGGATGCTTCGTTGTCGCTCCTTACGTTGCTCTTCCGTCAGCTCTGGTTGGTTGGCACCAGTCACGGGAATAGGCTTTAACTGATGGGGATGTCTTTGCACCTTCGGGTTCTGAACACAGTCCTGGCACTGATCAAAGTCGGCACAAGTGTCACAATGGAAGCGGTAGCCCGTCAAGATTTCCCTTGAACATGTAGCGCACTGCTGGACAAATTTAGGGGCATCTCTGTTGTGCAGATGCCACAAGACCATCATTGAGGAGTGTTTAGCTCTTCGAAGTTGGTCAAACTGGTAGTGGTTGCCCTGGCAAAGGTTCAAAAAGGCCTGTCGATTGTTCAGGAACTCACAGTCCATCTCTTCATCGTCATCGTCGAGGACTTTCACGGTTCGCCCCTTGCTGTCCTTCACGAATACCGCTTTCGACGGCTTCTTCTCCTTCGTCTTGTCCGCCGCCTTGCTAACTTCTGCAGGCGCTTTTTCATTGCCCTGCACGTCGCGCTTCTTTTTCGCCATGGCTGCAAACTTACCTTTGCGGATGGCCATGGGATCCTGTACAGCCGGGGCAGGCGCACCAGAGGTAGTGGACGCTGGCAGATCTGGCGCCGGAGCCGTTCCTGGGGCCAACACTCCAGTTGCTTGCGATGTTGCTGCATTACTTTCGGCTGACAATGGTACGGTTGGCTTCGCTCCCGAAGCTGATGCAGTAACAGGAGCTGTCATGGTATCAGATCCAATCGTAGTAGAAGGAACTCCAGGAGCAGTGGAGGAAGGGAAATCATTGCTGCTACCTGTATCGCCAGGCTTGTTCTCTTCCACGCCAGTGACTGCTGGGCTATCGCCTTCTTTCGTTTCGGCGTCGTTCACTTTTCCAGTGTCAAATGAAGAGGTAGGTTCGGCATCAGCGGCCAGCTTGGTATCAGCCCCGTCGGTAAGTTGTGAGTTTGGTTTAGAATCGGTCATAACCTCATCCTTTGACTCGTCCTTCGGCACGTCCTTTGGTCCCTTGTTGTTGCTATTGCTGGTGGGTAAAGCATCATCCTTAGCGCCAGAATAAGCATTCTTCATTTCGTTATCGGCAACTTTTGATGTGGAAGACAAATCCTCCCTGCACTTTCTGTCATCACTCGGTTCAGCTACAGTCCCTTCCGTATCTCCAGGTTTGCCGTCGTCGTTAGATGGCGAAGTAGCCTCTCCCTTTTCGTCAAATTTGTCATTTTTTGCAAATTCAGGTGCTGCTGAGATGTTTTCGTTGAGTTGACCGTCTTCCTTCGAATCGTCTGGCGCAGTGCTCTTGTCGCCAAGTTTGCTTTCGTCTGCTGGTTCAGCTTCCTTGGCTTCGTATTTCGCTTCGCTCTTCCCTTGTGCGGGCGAGGCGTCTCCCTTGAACGCCCCCTTGGCTTCGTTTGCGTCGTCAGTCTCCATGGGTTGAGGTTCTTCATCTGACTTTGCGGTGGTAGTGATGTTCTCCTCCTTCGCGTCGGTAGAAAATTCATTCACGTTTTTCATTTCTTTGGTACCTTCGACTTCTTTCTTTTCACCGGACATATCGGCTGTTTTCTTGTCAGCATCCGTCATCCCCTCATCGGCCGCGGTACCGCTGTGTTTATCAAATTTCGTGGCAATACCGTGTTTCTCTCGGTATTCTTGAATCGCTTTCGGAACGACCATATCCTCTGGGTTGGCCCCCTCCCGGGCTAAGTACGCTACGATGAAACTCTCTTTCATAGGTTGAATCGTTTCCCCCAGCTTGACCATCACATAATCTCGGCCACCTTCCTCAAGGGGTCTGTCTTCGAACTCTCCAGGTGGTTTGTATCCGCTTGCTTTAAGAGCTTCTTCGTCGAGTCCAGTTGACCGAGTTCCGCCACGGCCGTTCTTCTTTTTACTCTTAGACGTATTGTTTTGCTTCTTCTTTTTCCCTTGAGATGCTCCCTTTTTCTTGCCCGTCTTGCCCTCTTCAATGTCCTTAATAATATTCTCTACTTCAGCAGGAAAGTAATCTCCGTCCATGTAAGGGACCACCGTGGCATCGTTCTTCTCGTTGGAAAAGTACAAATCGTACATGTTCGTCAGTTTGCCAACAATACCTCGTTTTTGGCATTCAACCAGCATGTCAACATACCACTGACGAAGGCGATCATCCTTGGGTACTTTTTGGTCCTCGGGCTTGGCATACAAGATGTAGTCGTCGCCCTTCAAAGGCGGGCATGCCCAAATGTGCGCAGTGGAAAATCCACGCTTCCGCACAGATTCCAAGTAGGCAATCAAAATCTCGTGGTAAATAAAAGTTCTCATCTTCCTTGGTCGCATGTAGTGTACACTATCCAGGTACGAGATATAGACAGTTCGCTTGTTTGGTTCCGGGTTTGATTCGTCGTGCTCGTAGACATAGAGTCCGAAGAGCATAACGTCCACCCCATCCAAATTCTGAAAGACCACAATGCATTTGCAACGAAAGGTAAATTCGTCAGGGTAGTTCTTGAACGCATAGCGTTTCTTCATCCGCTCGCGAACTTCAAGCTTTCTGTCCATGGATGTGACTTGACGGATCGAAATGTGGCCGCCCATCTGTAGAGATTTCCTGGCCTCTTCGAGGGTAATGTCCTGTTCGAGGAAAGGAGTTGGAAGAAAAGTTTGAGGCAAGAATGAGCAGTTATCCATACAATAAAGCACGCGGCGTCGATTAAATATATAAGCCTACCTCTCGATCTGCCTTAAGCTTTGCGTTGGTCTCGACGTAAGTATTCACCTTAGCACGAACGTGCTTCTCCAGATGCTCCGAAAGTAAGGTACGCGGGAGATCTTCTGCCATTGGTGTTTGGGATATGGGCTCAAATTGACCCTTTTCCCGTCGCTCCGCTATTGTACAGCGGGGACAGGCGTACTCAGAGCGTTGGTCTTTATTTTGACGAGTATTGAAAAGTGCACATATTTGGTGGATCCATCTTTCACAACGGTCGCACTGCACCCAGCTTTCTTCGTGAAGTTCGTCATTCTTCTTTTTGGTCAGACCTTCCTTCTTGACGGTGACATCAGCAAGCTCCAAAGTTTGGCCATCCTTCAAATCTTGGTAACACTGGTGACACCAGTGGTATTGATTGTTGCCGGCGACGTAGTAGTAGCTATTGCGGCGAATCCTCTTGGAGGGACAATTCGGGCCATTACAGTAAAAGACAGGAGGCTCAAAGAGGAGCTTCTCGCACCCACACAGCAGGCAAGCTTCTCCGTTTCTTCGCTTAACGTCTTCCTCGGCCTCCAATTGCGCCATTAGAACTTCGAAGTCTCCAGTGAATTTCTGCTTCATTTCCTCCGCCATGTTGTAAACCACTGAACCTTGGGGGTTGTACGCCATGGCATTATCAAACGTCAAGTGAACGTGATCCTCGAATTCGGTGAGGGAATGGTACACTCCGTTTTCCAGTTTCTTCCGAATCGTTCCAAGATCCATGGGTTTCTTGATGACTTCAAAGTAGTCCGGCAGTCCAAGTTCAACAGGGTCGACTGGGCTGTTGAAGACCCAACCATGCTGGTGTGCTTGCAACACTTTCAAAACTTCCAGACATTTTGTTTTGAGTTTCGCGGGAGGAAGCTGTATACCCTTGCTGAGAGAAGCAATATGTGTCTCGATCTGATCGATGGAAAAGCAGTTGATGAGAGTATGGTCCTCTTGCGGCTTGGGACCTGTATACTTCGGTGTAATGACTTGTCCATTCGAGAATGCAATACCGGGCGCCGTTGAGACCGGAGGTCGTCCAAGTACGGCAGGGACGGAACCCGATGGGAGTGGCTGAGCAGGAACGGACTGGTACTGACCGGGTTGTCCAAGTTTCGGAGCGACAACGCTTGACGGCTGCTGCATGGGTACGCTGGGCTGACCAGGGTAAGTCTGATGGGTGATTCCCGACTTTTTCTGGCGCTTGAGAGGAGGTTCCGCTGCCAGCGGCGCAATGGGTGCGCCCAGTGGTGCTGGTGCTACAGGAGCAGGAACTCCTGGCGGTGCAACCCCTTGCTGTTGTACAGCCTGCTGGTGCCGTTGCTTGAGGGCCTGCATCTGTTTTTGCTTTTCGTGACTGCGGTGAATCGCTTCACGAACAGGACCACAGACAGGGCAACGAACATCCTTACATCGATGGTAGTGACTGAGGACGTATCTGGAACTGACGCAGTGCGGGACCAGGCACTTCTGGTCTTTACACTCTGCAATGTGCTTCCACAATCTCTTCATACCGGCACAGTGAGGAGTGACGGGACATCTTCCATCCTCGTGCTGACACTTGGCGGCGTGCCTGAGCAGCAAAAGCCGCTGCTGCTGATGTCGCAGAACCTGCTGCCGATCCGAAATATTTCGATTAACGGCAGCCACCGGTCTCGTTCCATTTTGTCCAGGCGCAGGAGCGTTCGGGGCTGCTGCCGGTGCTCCGACAGGATGTTGCGGGGCTGGCTGCTGGTATTGGGCGTGCTGTTGTGGTACCGCTTGTTGAGCTGGGGCTGGACCTCCCATAATTGGATTGATCTCTGCTACATTTACAAGTCGTTGCTGCGGTTGCTGTTGAGATATAGGCTGCTGCTGAGGTGGAGGCTGGACCTGCGGTGGTTGTTGCAAAGGCTGATGCTGCATTTGTTGTAATGGTTGTTGTTGTTGAACAGGTCTAGCCTGAACGGGTTGATGAACCTGTTGATGTGGTGGTGGCTGTTGCTGTAGTGGCGCTTGCTGTTGCTGTTGTTGCTGCGTCGGAGCCGGAAGGTATTGTGGATTCTGCACTTGCCCCGGTTGGGTTGGTGGTTGACCGCGTTGCGCCAACTGCGCTTGTTGCATCTTCTTTGTTTTCATCCCGATGTTGACTGCCAGCTGTTGAAGTCTGTGTTTCAGCGTGCTCGCATCATTGTACTGTTCAAAGGATTTTGCCGACCGGTACAAGGACTCCTCCAACCGTTTCGCCATTTGCGGGAGTTTTTTTAGCCATTCTTGTGGCGCATTCGGCTTTCGCTGCTGCAACAAATGAACGCTGTTATCATACAAGATACAATGATACAACGAAAACGAAAACAAATAAAAACACAAGTGTGAGGTTTCAGTTCTACCAGGCAGGACGCGACACTCATATCTCATATCCTTTCGCCACAGGATGTATAAAAATAGAAATCGTACATTTTAGCAATCATCTTTCGCCGTTCCTGGTAATCCTTATCGCTTTGCCATCCTCCATTGAGCCCCTGGTGCGGATAGTGTTGTTGCTGCTGTTGATGAGGAGGCTGCCCCTGTGCGACATGAGGTTGCTGTTGATACGCGGTCCTTTGCTGCATATGCTGTTGCTGCTGTTGCTGTTGAGGAGGAGGTTGTTGTTGTTGCTGTTGCTGTTGGGGTTGTTGATGCTGACCATGTTGCTGTTGAGGTTGTCCCTGATGCTGTTGTTGCTGCTGCTGCTGAGGAGGAGGAGGTTGTTGCTGTTGCTGATGCTGATGATGTGTGGGTTGCTGTTGCTGTTGCTGTTGATATTGCTGCTGCTGAGGAGGAAGTTGGGATTGGTACTGCGTGTGTTGAATCCCACCACCACCACCTACCGCAACTTGTCCATGCGAGTGTGAACTAGTGTTCCCGGCCAGCGCTGGCGGCGGTGGAGCTCCCCCCGGTTGCATGTGTGGCTGTTGTGCACTTTGCATGTTTGTTTGGTTTTGTGTCTACCAAACGTCAGAGAGCGCGCGATGCGATGACTAAAAAAAGAATTTGTTGCGATTGTCGAGCAAAGGAGCAACAAGCACCTAAGTTTGAAGTTTGAATCCTCGTTCTCGACGGTTGATATCCCCCTTAAAATTCTTACTATATCGATCGTATCATAAAAAGAACCGACGTTCTGTCTTTGGTGGTACAGTACAGGGTACAGGAGTAAGCAAGTTGAAATGCTTAGCAGATTCTGCAGTGGAGCGATCGGGAAGGAGGGGATCGGTAGGTAGGTTAGTTGGTTGTTGGTTGGCAAGAATCAAGAAAAAATGAAGCTTCAATCATTAGAAAGTTAACTAAGAAAGCTTATCGAACAAAACCAAGTTAACGCGTTAACGTAACAAGCAAGCAACCAAGCCAGCCTTTGATAGTTTGGAATGATGAAAGTTATTTCAAGCAGCACCCCGTATGATGGTAGTAACAAGCAACGCGACTTCTCTCTAGCTAGCAACCACAGAGAGGTGCTTGCAAGAGTGCAGAGTGCAGAGCGCCATCACGATCCAACGAGGCAGAAATTCCGCAGCAACACGTAGACATCACGTAGAAAGTCTACCACGGACGGACGGCGGGTGAAGCCCCCCCCCCCCAACTACTAGTACTCAGTAGTAGTGACACATGGACTCAATGAACGAAAACGCTCTCCTCTATCAACATGGTTAATCCAACAAGAAAGGTTAAGATAACAAACTTGATTAACGTACCTTTTTCGATAAAGAGTTGTATGGATAAGATTCAGATATATCTGCTATGGAAACACCAATTAAGATACGATAACAAACAGCGTTAGATTACGGGTGATGATGATGAAACAAGCTTTTCACACCAATAGTAGAAAATCACTCGTGTTGAGACTGACTGGACGGTGGGTGGCTGGGTGGGGGTGGGGGCGGCGGAGGCCTCTGGGTCTGGGAGGGAAAAAAAGAAGGAATTCCCCCCTTCCAAGCGAGCCGTGACAAACAAGTTTTCTTATTCCATCTGTGGGATCCCTATTCCAAGGTGAGATTAAATAAAGTATTCGAAGTTGACTGGGAATAATGATAAAAGCTTGTCTTTCCACGCGTCTCATTTTCGGCCACAAGAATTGCCTGCCTATTCTGATTATTTATTTAGTAGAATTACGCGCGCATGACGGACCCTCTTTTTTAATGCTCCCTGCTGCAATGGATCTAGCAATTTTCAAAAAAAGGGGGGATGTTGTTTGTTCCCCTCTTCTTCAATTACTACTACTAGCTGGTACTACTAGAGTAGCTAGTAGCTCTAGTAGAAGTAGCAGGAGAAGACTACTACTAGTACTACTCTAGCTAGTAGTAGGACTAGACTACGGTAGTACAGGACTCCAGTTATTAGGTTGGCTTTTTCAGAACGTTTGGCCGCGTGTAGATACAGAAATAATAATCTAGTAGGTACGACCACTGCCGAATTGAGTGGGAAACCGGGCAACGAGGGGCAAGCGTTTGCCGTAAAATAGGACGCTGGTCTACTAATACTAATACTAGAGCTACTAGCTAGCCAGTGTAGCCGGTAGTAGACTGGACGGGCATGCAAAAGAGTGGAACCTTCTGATACGAATGCTTTCATCATTGGATCGATGGAACTCAACAGTCACAAAGAAGTGATCTTGCACGAGAGTGTCGCTCCGGTGGCTTGCTCCAAACAGCTGGATTGGAGCAATTCTACCACTACAACACGTTAAAGCATTCTTACATAAGGGAATATTGTCAAATTTAAATGGACTTTGAGTGTGATGGATGATGGAAGTGTTCCCACGAGCAGGCGAACAGAACTGAAAAGATGCAGATATGACGACTAGTACCTTCTATTCCACTCTAGCTAGCCGGCAACATCACGGGAATGCCACGCATCGTTGGGAATCCTACCATGTAAAGTAGCTTAGTTATTCATGGTTATTCTAGAGCTGCCTTATAATTTGACCGGCACTGAGAATGCGGTCTCAATCTAGATGATGGAGACCCAAAGGTTTGCTTGTTGATACCAGTCCTTCCGCGTCGGTGCCGGAGGAAGCGAGTAAAACGCGCCGAAAAAAACATCGAGTTCATCCATGGCTACCGGGGGGGGGGGGGGGGCAGCAAACTAAAATGATGGTTTATAACAACCACGAAAAAAAAAAAAAAAACAAAACGTTTTTGACAAGACCCAGCGCCTCTTTTTTGTATCT
>Ga0100391_1002459_pt1 | contig 19599 bp, 11 predicted proteins | sample CryGeymeta201515_FD_81541 | JGI IMG/M metagenome (GOLD analysis project Ga0100391, IMG submission 81541) | Groundwater microbial communities from Crystal Geyser aquifers in Utah, USA - Crystal Geyser metaG 2015-15 | ecosystem: Environmental > Aquatic > Deep subsurface > Groundwater | place: USA... | reverse complement strand
TGATTTTTCAATACCCCTGAATTGGTGATCACTAAATCGTCAAACAAGCCCGGGATATGGATATCCCGGAAAATTGGATACACAGCCCCGGGATTTTTCCATATCCCGGGAATGGTGATAACAAAATTTGAATAAATCCAAATCAAGATACGTAGAGCAAACGGCCAGACGCTGGGTCCCGCAGTCAGAATAGTTCTAGCAGGTCGAACGGTCGAACCAAATGACGACGTAATCATGACACCCAAAGAAATCAATAATGACGCGAGACGAACTGAAAGTCTACAGTATCCCAAAGCCATCACCGCAGCCTCTGCACCAGCAGAAGGAATTCTCGGCTTTCTTGATGGGTGAGAGTGGGCGTGCCTTTATAGTTGGACTTGGTAGTACCTACGCAGCCAAACATAGCAGCGGAAGAAGTAAGTTTCTTATAGTGTTTATGGGCATGTTATCCGCGATCATGTCGCTACCACCGTAATAACCCATCCTCCGCTCGCAAGAGTAGAAACTAGAAACCCTGGGTGCTGCAAACATTACTATTATAGCGTGTAGTGCATGAAAACAAGACCAGCCAACACCAAGAAATAATACAAATACCTGTTCGATGCACTCGTTCGTCATTTTGAATTTTGACTCATTTTCTGGCAGCTTCTTCCTGCCCCATTTCATAAAGTTTAGCAAGACGTTCTTCTTCATCTCTGGCAACACGTTCCAAGCGTTCTTGCGTTTTAGCGGCCGCATCTTGAACACGCTGATTCGTGTACATTTTTGTTTTTTTTGGTGCTGTAGCTAGAAATTTTTCCATTTGCAGATTTTTAAACGGAACTTTTTTGTACGTATGATTGTTGGTAGGTAGATGGCATTGATTTTGCATGTGTATTTGTTGTGTAAGTGCCCATTGATTTTGTTATGTAAGTGTCAATTGATTGTTGGGTGTTAGAAGTTGGAAATCCAAATTTAGGTTAGACAGCAGATATATGAAGAAAATCCAACACAAAATGCAATGCAGTTATTTATTTTCCCCATACCTTTGTATTCTCTACAGGCTGCCTGTATCTTTAAAGGCGATCGAGGATCAGTAGAACTTTCAATGATATCGCTGAGCCCGAATTTCGTTCCATCAATAAGTTTGACCAGAACTGTTTCAGCTTTGGGACCCGAAAATTCCACACGTTGAATGGATTTGGAAGAATCTCGCAAAATGATAAAAAATTCGTCTGTCGTCAACATGGGAATGCCACTGTCATCGGCATCGGCGACTGCCATAAACGGAAAAACAACGTTGGACAGAACTGCAGATCCAAACACTGCCGTCGCTTTCAGCAATAGTTCTCTTCTGGAAGTTTCTGGTGTTGATGATGGGATCTCTGCCATCAATCTGGTATTGGTCGTCATTTGATGGATTTTATCATCGGTTGACACAAGAAAAGCATCTGTCACGATCAAAGAAGTCAATAAGCAGGCCACCAGCTGGAATATTCTTGGCATCATGGTCAGCTTAACTTAAATGCGCTGTTACGTGCTATCGAGTCGCTCGAAGTGGAATACTATCACGCTTTGTAGAGATAGATGGCGATAAGCTTAGCAAGTACAGTGATTAATAGAAGAGGAATTTGTGTTGAAATAAATACTACTGTAGCTGTTAGTACTAATGCATTCGTCGTCGCTTGGATTTGTTTTGTTTCGTTTTGCGGCTGAACGTCGTGATATTGCTCGACTGAAAGACACTGACGTATGAGACACCTGAACACTCAAAGTAGGGTTGGAGATTAAAAAACCGAGATGATGCTGTAGTACCAGGTAGGCAAGAAGAGTAAGAGCTAAGATTAGATTCCGTCAGTTTGATGTAAGGTCAGACGTACAGTTAGACTTACAGTTCACTTGTAAGGTTGACCTTACGGTTGCAATTACAGATACTACTGGAGCCACACAACAAGGTGACAGATACTGGTATACTGGAGCCATACTGGCTGGTGGCGCCACAAGATGAGATGACAGATACTGGAGCCACTGGAGCAACAGTTCATACAGGAGCAACAGGTGCACCAGATACTACTGGAGCCACCACGACGAGCTACTAGTGTAATGCTAGACAGCTACTCGCTCTAGTAGCAGTACTACTAGCTATTAGACAGCTTCTGGAGCTAGCTACTACTGGAGCAACTGGATGGAGATGACCAACAGGAGCCACTGCAACAACAGCTAGCTACTAGTACTAGTAACAAAATGCTGTGAACTAAAATCCCAAAGGAAGCTTAATCTAGCTTTTAACAAGTGGATCCTCATAGAGTATAGCACGGCACAGATTTTGGACTTGGTGATTTTCAAGGATTTTACTAGCTAGTAGTAAAATCACTGGTTGGCTATAGCACAAGCCAATAAGGGTTAGGGTCCAATTGCAACTGCCTGTAGGTCTAACCTTACAATGGAACTGTAGGTCAAACCTTACATGAAACCAACGGAATGCAAACGCAGCCGCGACGGCAAAAATCGGAAGGAACAAACCAAAAAATGCCTATTAGAGGCGAGCTTTTGCTTGAGCGCCAAATGCTGTAGCTACAGTAGCTAGCTAGTGCACAACTTTTACCCCAGCGAGGCAATCACCAGAGTTCAGCGACCCAACAATTGGACAAAGCTTTCGAAAAAAGGTTGAACCTCAGATTTTATTTTCGTTGTTCTATCATATCATATGCACAGAGCTGTTTGATTTAATTTTTGACGTATCTGAATCTTCCTTGGTTGTAGGTATATTGTTACTCAAGAAGATTTAGTATTTCTTTTGTATAAATACAAACAGTTTAGGAGACAAACTGATATAGTGAGATCTACTTCGTTGAAGCTCTCGAAAGGGTCTATTAGTGCTGAGTGTCACACAATGAAGGATTTTCTCGCAAATGAAAAAAGAGACAGTCTAAACGAATATCTTCTTTCCGCAAGTATTTTCTTGCCAGCGCACCTACCCCCGATAATTCCCGGTGCCAAAACTGATACTCAACAGGCTCCCCAGCAATCCGAGCTAGGAGTTCAACACCTTTGATCTTTCTTCCTCTGTCGTCGATCGTGTAACTTCTGCCTGTTTCGTTGAGCTTCCAAATAACATTCATGCTCTTGTCAAGATCCAATATCCCTTCAGGTTGATTAAAACAATGCAAATCGATGTGTTCCAAACAGTAATTTGTCTGTATGGCCTCGACTATCTTTGAAAATCCTTCCGGGTTGAAAGAACGATGGCTGTTTACATCAAGTGTTCGAATATTCGAATGGACACCCAAACAGCAGACAAAATCGCGGACAATGCCAAATAGATCCATGCTGTGCACCACAGAAAACTCGCAGGAATCCAACGTTCGGCAATTCGCGAGCTCTGCATTCCCCCGGCAGAAATCTGAAGAAGAAATTTCGTCATTCATATAGGAAAAATCGACGTCCAGAGCCTTTAACGTCGTGTTCCTCCCGATGCTTGCTGCCAAGGAAAACCATGTATCGCCACTGATTCCACCCGGTTGAAACCGCAGGGACAAATATTCCAGGCTCGACATTTCTTGTAACATACCCTGAAGAAGCTGTATATGGTGGGAAAGTCCCCAGTCAAAGTCATCCAAAGTTAGATTTTTGAGGTTATCAGAGAGCATCATACTTTGTAAAAGGTGGCTGAGACCAAGAGAATAAGTTGCGTGTCGGTGATCATCAAGGAAGAAGTGTCTGTAGTGGCCATTGCGTTCCATGTAATCTGTTCTGTGGTGTACTCGTAGTTTCAGGGAGATCAAGTTCCTTTTGATGGCACTAGCGGTTTTGGCGAAAAACACTACTTCCGGTGGAGCTGTGACTTCTAGTGAAACAATAGTGGGGTTGTTCTCAATGGTCTGAGCAAAGTCATTGGCACTTGCCCCATCTAGTTCAATAAGTTTACATGATATTTCATTGAGTGTCGGGATGCACGCCAGGATAGGGAACCCTGATAGTATCGGGAACTCAAAATGATCAGTCACGTCAAATTCCTCTGTATCGGAACGCAAGCAAATCTTCTGGAGTCTTGGGAGTGTTTGCAGACTTGTCCGGAATGGAAAAGGGAGGTCATTGCCATCTTCCATTTCGTACTCAAAGCTTTCCAAATTCGGGTGATTTCTCAGTGCTTGATCCAAGGTATGAGCATTCCTCTCGTTGCAAACGAATCCTAGCTTAAAGTGCAAGGTCGAAATTTGGCGCACATTCTGCAAATACGTATCAATGACTAGATCATTACGCTGCTCGTCTTCAAACGCATCCTGTCCGTCAATGGTAAGATGATGCAAAGATCTCATACTTCCCATGGCCTTTGCTAGTGCTTCAGCCGGTCCTCTCCAGTGGGTGTAATAAGTAAAATTTTCGACGTCTGCTAATAATTCGCGAAGATTGTGCATCTCTATTTCCATGTTGGTGATGTTTATGTTGGTTCGAAGGGCGTTCTCGAAATCATTTGGGTATTCTCTTATGTAGCACATGACGGCAGAATAATGCAATGAACTTCCATCTGTACGAGAGTAAAAGATAATGTTTAAGCGAGACAACGTTTCGTCGTTGTTCTTGATTCGGTTGAAGATCTTCTCGTGCTCTTCATCCCATTGTTGAAAATCTAAAGGCATGATGTGTCAGTAGGGAGCCGGCAGTAAATCGGGGCCTCAGAAGTGGATGACGATTTGGCAGACGGCAGACTGCGTTGAAAACAGGACAAGGCCTTCGATCAGTGCAAATGATCAAAGAGCCTTTTGGTGTATTGCTGATTCTATCTTGCTATTTGGATGCATCAGCTCTATTCCGGCAGTCTTTAATCTGTAAAGCGTACCGCCGAAGCAAGTTGCGTTGCGTTAATCATAATATATATTACCTACTTTTTCATACCAATTTGTCTCGTTGAACATCTTGGGGATTTATTTAGTTTTGTTTCCAGAGGAAATTTCAAACGATCGCTCACTGGTCCGCAAAGGGTCTACAGAAGCGAAAACTCCAAAAACTTCAAGAGGTGCTGGAATTGATTGACTACAATCAATATTTTCTTCCCCCGGCTCTCTAGAGGAGATTGTTTACTACTTTGTCACATCCCCAAGAACGGTACTGCCTTGCCCACCCAACCACCAACACTAAATTCTGTCTTACAACTTAAGGCTAGCAAGGACTCCATCATCATGCATACTGCATACTACTACTTCCCCGCCATTCTTGTCCTGTTTTCCCCCAATGAAAATGAAATCCTAACAGATTAGAAAGGGCGTTTGTTGACGAGAAATAGCTATGCAGTACGTATATTATTTCTAGTATTCAATTTCTTCGCGGGGAGTTAGAAGGATGATCTTTCTTCCAGCAAACATAACCTCAGGCAAGTGAGCTCACGCCACTTCTCCGCATCCTCCTCCTCCTCCTGTCCTTCTCTGCCAACTTGCGTGCCTTTCTTCGTGTTTTCTTGGTTGCATTTGAGGAATCAAAGCATGTTATTTCTCACTTTTAGCCCATATGATATATGTTGATCTTCTTTTGTTGAAACATGCATCCATGCCTAGCAGAGTCGCTGCAGTGTTGGCAGTACGAGCTACCAGTAGCTACAGTACCAGGTAATCATTATTGGAATTATTAGGCCTGCCGCCTGCCGCCTGCCGCTACTTGTCTAGCATACCAGTAATACCAGTATTAGTAGGGTCTACTAGTAGCCACTCTTAGTAGCTATTATCTCGTAGGTACCTGGTACTACTACTCTACTACCAGTAGAATTGTCAATTGCGCGGGTTTAGCGGCCAATGTTACACTCTGAATATGTGTGCGGCCGATGATACGTTGATACTCGGAGAAGTCCTTTTGACAAAGATAGACAGAAAACATGAACCATGGACAGTTGACGACTTTTAAAGTTGTGGTCTTGCTGCTCTCCGTGCGTCATTTTGGTCTGGTCGTTCCTCCGATCGTCATTTAGCGTCTGCTACGACTACGTAGAGTGTTATTATTTTCACGGTAGTACTGTGGTAAGTATGTACCTGGTACTTTGTACGGTTATTTCGGTCTTGCTTTTCTCCGTGCGTCATTCCTCGTCCTGTCTTTCGACCGAAAGTCCGTTCGTCACTCGGCATCTGCTCTTCTCCTCCTGTTGCGGTCTGTTTATGTACGGTTGCTGTCAGGTCCGTTCGTCATTCGGCGTCTGCTATTCTCCAGTTGCAGTCTGTTTAGGTAACAGGTAAGGTTTTCTTTTGCTGAGACAGTCTTGCTTCATCCGACCTCTTAAGTTTTGGGTCTCGTTTCTTTAGATATGGTACCCGGTACCGTATCATATTCCAGTATTTTTTCATCTGTTCAAATCGCTGTAGAGAATCCTTGGAGTTCGGTTCTGCACCACATAGGTAACACGTCTTATTCTTTTCAAGCCTCTTCGCATATGGTACTACTGGTACCAGGTACCTGGTAACGTTACCTGTTAAAAACATGTTGTTCTTTCTTAATCAAGCTTTAAATTATTAATTTCTTTTAGGTGTTCGTTAAGTAGACGTCAGATGATACTTTCTTCCACTTTTAATAGTTTCGGTTCGTGATCTATTTATTTATTTAGGGTGTCAAAACCACCGCAGAGTCTAATGGATCGCTCCTTTTCAGGACTTGTAAAGACACTTGGACAATTCAGTTCCTTTTCCCTTGTATTTAAGATAACATTGTTTATCATTGAGAATGCTTTCTCCTCTTCGCTTTTTAATTTTAAAACCAGTCTCCATTAACTTCGGCGGAAACCGAAAGCCTTATTGCCTGTGATCGAAAATGTTGCCGGTTACCGTACCAGGGTATGGAATGAACGACAAGGCTGGACAGATTCTTCGTTTCGGGGCATCTTCCGCTTTTTTAGCTGGATACCTGGTACTTTTCTTGTGCTTCTGCAACCCTTGATGACTTGCCTCCCATCACCATCACCTGGAAGACTTCTCACACTTATACCTGGTACATCAAAGCAACCAAAACCTAATGTCAAAACGAACGTTTCAGTCAATCTCATCTAACAACTCTTACATCACCATGGTCATTCCAACCGAAAATGATATTCTCTGTGGAAAGGGGTAAGTTTGGTTGATGTGTTGATGTGCTTTGCGGTAGCTGAACAGTTAAACGAACAACCGTAGAGAATCTTTTTTGCTCACCACTGCCTTCCTTCCTGTTGTCTCTGTTTGACACAGACGCGAATGTTTGCAAGCTCCAGGAAGCATCAAATTCCGAAATTTCATTGACACCTACACGGATAAGTACAAAAGTTGCGATGCCAAGCACTCCAAGATGCTGATCACCAAGGAAATCTATGAGATTGTCAGTCAGAAATCTCGTTTCCTCAGATTTGATACAAACAAGCAAGGCTGGGAAGAAATTGGCGTCATGGCAGGTCGAGACAAGATTGGCCATGCTCTTCGCTTTAGTGCTCGAGCCACTCGCAGAAAGGCGAAGAAGAATGAAAAGACCCACAAACGCAGTAGCTCCCTTTCTTCTACTTCCTCTGCCTCCTCCTCCGGTGGCCACTCAATTGGTGGTTTTGGATGGTCAGCAATTGCTGATGTTGTGGAATCTGCTCCTAGTACCAAGGAAGCAGTGACCAAATTGCCCCGCACTCTTCACAAACAGCTCACAAGCACTCTTACTGGCGATGAATTGCAAGCATTTTTGTACGACATCTTTAAAGAAACGGGGGCGACTAGCAAAGTAATGCAGACGACTCCTACAACCGATATCTCTACAGTTCTTGCATCGGATGTTGACGACATTTCCGAGTTCATAAAGAGCATTGGTCTCTCCCCTCAGTACGAAGAGAAGAAAGCAACTGTCGCGACCGAGATGGGCAGCCTCCTTTCGCTTCTACATGAACCCATTGGAGTCTGGGGAGACGAGCCCAACGAAAATGACTTAAACTTTTCCGAGATGCTTACCGCCTAAACATCACTGACTTCATTGCTCTATCCCTCACAAATGTTTGAGCCCTTCCGTTCAGCCATAGAATTCGCGCCCCATTCTCTTCCAAAACACATTTTTCCTTTCATGCTCCACAACAGCCACTACACTATACATGCCCCTACAATGTATACACTGTCCCGTTTGCAAATAGGGACAGTGGTAAATACAAATTTCAAGGCATATAGTTGAATGATCAATCAAAGCGGTCATATCTTCTAGGCCTTTTCGAGGTTGTCATTCAGTGACCATTTCGCTTTATGCAGAGACTCTTCGGCTTAAGGGCTGTCAAATTTATCTCAATATTTGAGATATTTTTACATGTACACGAATAAACCTACATAGTTCATTTTATTTTCCCAATGAATAGTTTTTTACCAACTACTAATTTCCAATGTTTTCACGAAAAATAGATGTACGACTATTGTCTGCTCATTAGTCTACTTATCCGACCTGGTGAGTACTTCTGAAGTGGGAATAGCTTTTAGAAAATTGACTTCAAGTCGGACAAGGTAGGAGAAGATTGTAGCAACCTTCATGATCTATGAACATAATAATAATATTACCTGCTAGTAGTAATTCGGGGAATACTTTTAAAATCTGAAGCAGCCAAAATTGATGTGGTACTCTATGTAAAACTACACTCCTTTCGGATCAGGTGTGCTACTATGCTTTGTGCCAACGCCAGAACAACCGTCAATTTTGAATATTTTAGCTGTCTTCTCATGAAAGTTTAAACCAATTGATTCTTTACTTTCCTTTAATCTTCACAAAAATAATAAACATTTGCCGACAATGGCGCGGAAGTCAAAGGTAACCACTCACACCGATGGGGGTTTTGAAGACAAAGACGTTTTGATGGAAGTCTTATCTAACAATGAAAGCGACGACAATGAGACTGGTCTATCGGCTAAAAAACGAGATGACGTAACAATTCGTGAGGCTCTCTTTCAAGCTTTGGAGGAACAGCAAGAGGATGACAATAACGACAGTAGTGACGATTCGTCGTCCTCGCCACCTACTGTTATTTCCCATCTCCCCTTTATTCGTCTCTTTGTGCCTTCCAATACACGTCCTCTCAAGAAGGGTGCCACCACGAAAGACCTGAAAGAGTCGATTCTCTCCACCGTCGCCTGCTTTCACAAGAGCCACACCAAACGCTTTTTTGCCGGTCTGAAGCCGATTGTGGATCACGTGATTCAAGAGGAAGCGTACATTCCGGACTCGTACTATCCAGAGGAAGAAGACGGACCGCCCGCAGCTGCCGAAGATGTGACGCCGGATGACGAATCCAGTTCAGTTTTGCAGTTTTTGTGTTATACCACTCAATGCGTCCAGGCACATTTCGATGCCGTCCTCGACAAGCGCAATCAGCAGCAGCAGCAGAGGATCAGCAGTTCCTCCAGCACCACTACTCTCCATATTATTTCCGAAGTCTTTGAAGTGGCAGTCATGTTGCATGACATTTTGCTGACGCTTCAAGTTTGTGGGCCCGATGCCGTGCCTTTGCAAACAGCACTGGTTAATCTCTGCGAGGCTTGGTGGCACGCCCACGGAAGCAATCGCGAACAGTTGCTTTACATATTGCCCATTCTGGTCACCAAAGCATTGGATGGAACTCAAACTGATGTAAAACGATTGGACAAGATTCGAGAAGCCTTTTACGATATTGATTTTAACATCGCTTCCTCCGACTTTTTGAGGGCTCTTTTGCTCAAGTTGGCTTCTAGTCCCACCTGTCTCAAACTTAAGGAGGGACAACGTTTCATTTCTTTTTTGTTCTTGTTGGATGCTAGCTTTGTCAAGGATTTACACCAGGCTATGAAGTATCAAATTCCAAACGCAAAAAAATTTGAGTTGCAAGTCTATGGCCAGATTTACAAAAAGGCGTGGAAGTACAGTCAAGCCTCCCAGTACGATTTGGACGATATCCAACAAACCATTGAGCAAGATGTATTGCAAGATTTGATGTATGCGCTGCTGCATATTGAAAAGCCGAAAATGTTCAAGGCTCTTTTGGTCGTTCTTGAGCCCTTTCACGAGGCCAAGAAATCGGAAGAAATCCAGGGACTCCTGTACCGGACATATGGTCCTATTTTACGGCGTGCCCTTCATGCAGCGAACCCGGGGGTTCGTATCAACGCCGCGGCCGTATTGGGGGAAGTTTTCCCGCTTCACAATCCCCAGCTGATGGAACTTGATGACGCCTTTGCTGCCGCTGTGCATTTTTTGATGGAACTGTTAGACGACAAGAACCACAAAGTGCGAGTGGCTGGAGGAGAGACAGTGGCCAAAGTATTGGCGGCCTACTGGGATGTTTTGGACGCCAAAAAAATTTATGGGCTCTTGAATTGTATGTTATCATGGTGACTCTGCCTGTTTTTGTTTCAGTCGTTGATGGTCTGGTCTCACACTTGAACTTGGAACCTTGTATCTCTCTTTTTCTAGTGGTTTTGCGCAATGCATCGGATAAGGCGGCATATCAAGTTCGTGCAAGTGCACTCAATGCCTTCTCTACCCTATTAGCGTGTTGTCCGCAATCCCATCCTCTCTTGACCCATAAAATGCTGCCGGGTCTCTGCAATTTGATCCATGACAACAACAAGCACGTTCGCCTTGCTGCTGTCAATATGTTGCTCAAAATAAAGGCTATCAAGGGAATGAGTGTCCGCAAATTTGTCCCAACAGAACATCTCAAGGCTCGATTGGTGGCGGAAGCTCACAGCAGCAGTGGTTCTTTTGCTCCCGAACTCTTGCGCAGTCCAGTGGCCAAGGGTATCACGCGACTCTTGCTTAGTCAGTACATACCTCAAGGTCCTAACGTGACGGCAATAGATCAGATCAAGCGTACCATTTCCTTTTTGGACGAAGATCCTGATGCGGCACTTGTCTTTTATGCCAATCTGTGTAACCATCTTCCAACCACGGCGATTGCCAAATTGACCGCTATGCTCTTGCGTTGCTTAAATTCTGCCGTTGAGACGGAGAAGCAAAATACCAAGGCTGGCAAAAACAATAAGAAAACCGCCCGTAAGCGCCGCCATGAACAAGAAAGTGATAGTGATAATGATCAGGACGACCTCGAGAGTGGCTCGGGCGAAGATGACGATACAATCTTGACTGCAATGAACACACGTTTGATGGCGACGCTTGCAGAGGTCGTTGTGGCTCTTTGGGAGAGCATCAAGAATGAGTTGGAATGCGAGAATGAAGCCGAGGCTGCCAAAGTACTTCTAACTTCCAATACCGGGACCATTATCGTCAATGTTCTGTGCTACTTTGAACGAGTCTCCGACGAGGGCGGTATTTCCGATCAATCTACTTTAGACGATCTCCTTCGCATCAGTGTTGCCATTTTGCAGTGTGCAGGCTACTTGAATCCACAGTATGTCGAAGGCCTTGTCCCTCATATCTCGTCATCATTGAAGTCAATGTCTATCTCTGGTGCACACAAAGCACCCAACGTTTCTACAGCAAGTGTTGTCAACCATGTTTCATTATTGTGTCGCTGGGAAATGGCAGAAGACGTCGCTTTGTCTTTGGTCGCCTCAATTCTTTCCGAGATCGATGACGGTCATGATAATGATGACTTGACTCTCCTTTCGCCCCGCTCGGATTCTCGTAAGCGCAGGAGCAGCCGTCATAGCCGCCGAAGCTCGTTTGAAAAAGCAAGCCGCTTGGTCCCGAATTTGCAACCTTACATTGCTATCAAAGTTCTACAAGAGATTTTCACAGGTTCAGATCCTAACCAGCTGGCGGCTCGGGACATTATTATGAATACCCCAAAAGCCCGAGAAAAGATTGGTGACGCACTGGAACAGGGTACATTATACGCTGGTCGCTTGTTGAGGAGCGCTTCGATACATGCACCCGCCGTGAAGGATGATTTCCTAACTTTTGTTTTGTGCGTCTGCGAAGTTCATGGTCGCTTTGTCCTTCACAATGCTTTTACGGAAGCCGTAGGAGACGATAGAGCAATAGAACTGAACTGTGAAGCTAGGCATTTGTTGGACTGGGCAACTAATTGCATCCTACCAGTTCTCACGAAGACAGGGAGCGGAGCTCCTCTACAGGAACTTGATCTCTCTCACATTTCTTTTGTCGATGAATCAATGGTCTCTCTGGGTGGCGGACTGAAGGGGAATGCTATCAGCGAGCCACAGGCGCCTAGTTTGACACCGTTGGCTCCTGCAAAGAAGAAAGGTAATCGGAATGCTACCCCTGAGCGCCTCGGTGGTGCTTTCGAAGATATTTCCGGAAATACCAGTCGCAAGGACAGCAAAGTCATCCTCGGGGACTCGTGTATCCTTCTTGTGCGAACCCTTGCATCGGATCTTCTACGCATGTGCTGCGCTGTCTTCAGCGAGTGGTTGAATGTTACCGGAGGTGCCGGAAATGGAGAAATTTTGAAGGCTGCCATCAATTGGTGCTCTATTGTGAACCCACACGTAAACAAAGATGACAAGGAAAACTCTCGCAACAACATGAGGAGCCAAAACGAACGTCAATTTCTTCAAGTAGATCTTCTGAAGGCTTTGGCTCGTTTGAGTATCGAGTTGGGAAAGTCGAATGGAGGAGTCGAGCTCTTCCGTGAGGTCTTTCTAAGTAGTATTAGTATTTGCGATGAGCTCCAAGGTGATTGGAATGGGATTGATACTACTATGTCGGTGCTCGTGCAATCCTCGGTGGCAGAGCTTTTGCGATCGGAGGCTATTGAAGCAACCGTCGATGCTGTCCTCGCAGTGGTGCACCAATACGTTGTCAGCCTCCAAGATGAGACAAGCCAGGGCAAAAGCACTGAAATCCCAGCCTCCATGATTGAAGTATTGGTAGCTGACGAGGACTGTGGCGGTAAAACCATGGTTATCGCCGCCGCTCTTCAATCCGTTGCATCGCACAAGGCCGGTAGCGAACTATTGGCAGAGAAGCTGGTGAAAAAGATTGACGCCCTCCCCCGGAACAAGGAAGAGGATTTATCGTCCAACCAGATCATTGTTTCGAATTTTGACGCTCGATGCCTGTGGTTTCTGGTAGAAGGCGGTGCTTGCAAGGACACGCCTCGCATGAAGAGCGCTCTGAAAAAGCTTAGTGCAATCGACAAGCTTGGTATAGAAGCCGTATCCGACGTGCTGTATCGTTTTATCGGGGTTTGAGCCTGTAGCATTTTATATTTCATTGATAGTGTTTGGAAGAGGCGCTAGTTTCTTGTTGGTACAGTATTAACAGTCGTTAAAATTTATTTACATTTTATTTACAACTTTTTATCGTCTGTTCACTGGTGGCGACGGCTCTCGTTCTCCACGTCAAAATCGGCAAATGATTGCAGCCGATGGGTATGAACAGCAAACGGAGAACGCAGCTTTTTGAAAGCTTTTTGCTCAATGTTTCGAATGGCCGCTACGGTAAAACGACCTCCATAAAGAGCGGCAACTTCTTTTGCTGTCATCGGTTCACCGTCGTCTAATCCAAGACGAAGCCGGATGATGTCGCGCTCACCTGGCGTGCATTCCATAGCCATAGCATTCTCCAAACACTGGCGGAGAAAGGTTCGCTCCACGTGGTCTTCGGGAGCTGGTTCGTCACTAGAGTAACGGGAGTGACAGAAAAGAATAAGTACAGAATGAGGCTGCTACGAACTACCAATCACATAAATGAAAAATCAATCAGGCAAAAACTTACCATTCCAGCAACGATGCCAAAGTATATTCACCCCCGTCTTGACTGTCACCAGCTTTTCCTGCTGAGCCTGATCCACCAGCACCAGTTGATATTTGTGAGTCAATGGATCCAATAGGCTGCGTCCATCGAAGCACATTCGTCAACTTGTTTGCCGACACTCCTAGTTCTAGCGCGATTTCCTCTATCGGTGGGAGTGTTCCCTTCAATTCGTCCACGTATGTCTTCGCAAGCCTGACGTACTTGCGTTTAAGGTCGTAGTAATCGCCTGGCAGGCGGATACCCTGGCTCGACTCGCGATTGAATGAATTTCGGACAAAGTTCGTCACCCAAAAGGTTGCATAGGTTGAGAATCTCAGTCCACGCTCGGGACTGAATCGGTCTGCTGCTTCGGCCAATCCAAGGATACCTTCTTGCATGGCTTCGTCCACAGTCGGTCGATTCGACGAGTACGCAGAGTAGGCGTTCACCAAGGAATTCGGCCTTGCCGCTGTTTCGCCTACCCACTTGACAGCAATATTTCGTACGAGCTTGATATTGCTGTTGATGAGCTTCTGTCGGGCCAAAGCACCTTCCATCAGAATACGTTTGAGTTCCGCCCTTCCTCCCGGCAAATCCAATGCGCTTCGAACATCGTCATCTGTTAACCAAGACGAAACACTAGATGCAGATTCCTCTTGCAATAGCAATTCGTCAACCCAAGATACAGCCGAAGCGGGCGATAAATATTGTCGTGGTTGCTGTGTCGTCAAGCTTGGTAATCGTAAATCATAAGACTTGGTCGGCAAGACAAAGTCCTCTACACCAAAAAATGGAGTCCCGTCTTGATAATATAGTTCTTCGGCACCATCATCAATGGATTGGATCTGATATTGTTCCACAGCTTGACCTCTAGTGGTGCCGTACATTAATTGATTGAACAAATCACTTTCTTCAAAATATTCCTCGTCGTCGTCGTCTCGTTTGCTATATGAATAAAAATAGTCACCAATGTTGTCAAAATTATTGTCATCATCATCACCGTCATCATCTGTAGCCACAATGGTGCGTCCGTCACTGGAACTGGCAGCATAGTAAATATCTTCCAGTCGAGCCATGTTGGCTTCGACCCAGGCATCCATCATTTCTTGCATTCGAATGGCTCGTTGAATTTTTTGTCCCAATTCGTGTTCCTCTGCCTTGGTCAAAAGTTTGTGTTTTAAAATGTCTTGAAAGATGGACGTTGTGTCGCCATACTTGTTAGAACGTTTGTTGCTCTTTCGTTTCATGGTGGGTTTGTGCCGTACTTGTGTTTTCGCTTTTGGTGAGGCGGCAGTGGCAGTGGCAGTGGCAGTGGCAGTAGCAGTGGCAGTAGCAGTAGCAGGACTAACCGCAGCTGAAGCAATGGTGTGAACTCTTCTCCGGCTATTGCTGCTGCTGCTGCCACTGACGCTAGTGGATGGAGACCTAGCCATGAGTTTCTTACTTGAACTGCTGTTATTCGTAGTGCTCGACGAATCATCCACCGTCTTCCTTGGTCGACCTCTTCGACGCTTGGGTAATTCATTACTACTGTTCATGTCAAAGCTACTTCTTGGTGCGTAACGTAGTAGAGATGATGACGATGATGATGATGATGACGTGCTGCATCTCTTACTACTGATGACAACTGCAACGGGTATTGGTAGCAGTGCAGAGGAAAAGGCTTCTGAAATGCAAATGCCAGTAGATAGCACTAATGCTACTACCAACAACGTAGTAGGGCTACTAGATGATTGTGTAGATTGTGTTGACATCATCTTTGAAGAACAAAAAGTGAGGTTCTTTTTTTTTGTCCTGCTGTTGTTGTTATGTCGAAATATATTGTTAACTGCTGAATCGATAATACAAAGAAACTTGTAGCAAATCTCTTTGCAAATTCTCAATTGATTCTTATTACTACTGATGTGATGTGATGATGTTGTTATTCCTGTGCAAAATTCGGTTGGAAAGCAGATAGAGAGAGAGAGCAATACTAGCTGTAGCTGACACGACGTTTTTCTAAAACACTCTCTCTGACCTCTGACTCGCTTGTATATTCTAGTTTTTAGATAACCTCTCTTTGATACTACTAATCAACAAGGTACTCTGGCTCGTGTTTTATGTTTAATCACAGTAATAGCTACTCGAGTACTCAGTATTACATTGCAATGTTTTTGAGGAGAGCAGGCTTAGGTCAATCTGTCGTCATGGCCGCCTTCTTCTTCTTTGCCACGCAAATCTTAGTTGTGTGCGGTAGAGATAGATAGCGAATTCTGATTGGATACCTGGTTGAATTCCAAAAGAAAATTGTATGTCCGGGGAGATGCCCACACATCTCACACCTTAATGAATTGCCATTTTTTAGTACGAACTAAGTAGTACTACTAGTAGTAGTAGTAGCTACTAGTAGTAGTAGTACTAGTAGCTACTACTCGTACTAGCTAGTAGTAGTAGTAGTAGCTACTAGTAGTAGCTAGCTAGCTAGAGTAGTAGACTAGTAGTAGTAGTAGCTAGCAGCAGTAGTAGGGGAGGCAGCAGTAGTACTGTAGTACGCAGGCCTCAACGTGTGCGTTCTTATTATTTATTTTATTGGTAGTACCTGGTACTGCTCGCTCCTCTACTGGTAGAGGGTCAGCAGAGCAGCACAGGTTGCTTCCCATGTTTGACTTTCTCATTGTCACCGTGTTTGAGTACCGGTAGATTTATGGATCGGCATTTGCGCCAAAACTACTACAACTAGCAATGACGTCTCCGTAGGGTAATTAAATAAACCTCTTATCCAAGTTTTGTAATACCCAAGAAAAATCATAGGTCACTGGTCACTGGTCACTTTGCTGCCTACCACATGTTTTCAATTCTTGCCAAAAAATCAAAATTGGAATGATGCCACTATAACTAGACTAGAGAATATATGGCAAGTGCCTCATTTTTTCCATAATTTGATCTGCTGGTAGTAGCTAGCTAGCTAGCTAGCAAGAGAGGATATTCCAACGAATTATTGGAACAGCAATAAAAAAATGTCGTTGCCTATGAATCCGATGCGATTCTTATTCGCTGTCGTTCTGGTGCATCTGCATTTGCTGGTGGGAGTATTGGCAAGTGCTGATGCCACGACCCCAGACATACCACTACTAGCAGCAACAGCAAGTTCCCTCCGCAAGTCCCGTCAAACTGCACCGTGGGCTATTTGTGGATGTCGAACCTCGGCATGTTCGGCCAAGGTATGGAATTCCAATGCTCAAGGACCTAGTTGTGGTGATCGTATCCTCTGGTTGACGAAGGAAGGATCCATGACCGGAGAAGCAGCTTGTCAACAAGTGGGCGGTGATGAGTTTCCGGAGGACTGTGGACCCTGTGCTTGTCAGAGGGATGCACAAGCGCTACAAGAAGTACCTCAGCAACAGCAACAGCAGCCGCAGCAAGCACCTGAATCCACCTCTGGTACATGTGGATGCTCTACTTGCACTTCGACCGTACTCCAACGAGATGCAGAGGGGTTCAGCTGTGGAGCAAGGATTGACTACCTGAAAGGAACTCAATCGGAATCGGCAGCTTGCCGACAAGTAGGAGGGTTGGAGTTTGTGGCTCAATGTGGAGCTTGCAATCCTGATACTTGTAATGGTGGTACCACCACCACCACTACTACAACCACCGCCACCACAAATCCACCGCAACAGCAACAGCAATCGCCTTCGCAGTTCACACCTCCCATGGACAATCTCTACTGCTTTCCTCCTGTGGCACAAAGGACTCGATATGAAAACGTTTGGGGCAAGTATTCAGTGGAAGTCAAAGAAGGGGACACATGCGGCCCTTCGGACAATCTGTTCTCCAACTCCGGTGTTTCTGTGCAAAACAACAACAACGAAGTGACGTTACAAATAGCCAAGCGCGATGGACGCTGGCATTCCAGTGAAGTACGAGTCCTACTACCGGCTAGCGAGTATTTTGACTATGGACGGTACTCCTTTTCTGTCAAGAGCATCCAGGTCCACGACACTAGCACGCCAAACAATCAAGTCGTTAGTACTACACTACCTCCTAGCATTATCTTAGGACTCTTTACTTGGGATACCACCGATAATTATGCCATCCGCGAGAACTTTAGCCACGAAGTCGATATTGAATTGGCGCGATGGGACCTTCCAGATTCAGGAGATGCTCAATTTCTAGTCCAGCCACCAGGGTTCCCACAAATGTATCGATTCTACACGGGAGCGACGAACGGTGGGCAAGAGCCTCCACCTGCACAGCAGCAACAGTATCGACAGGCACCACAAACGTACGAATTTGATTGGGAACCGGCCGATATTTTATGGAAGAGCAGTGCTGGAGGAGGCCAATCCTTTCGGTACACGACACAGGACGCCTTGTCCAGAGGACAGCCCGATTACACACAGTGTATGCCTGCCCAAGTCGAAGTTCGTATCAACTTATGGCATTTGCATGGCAGCTTTGTGCAACCCACGGACATGGAAGACTCGCATGTGATCCAAGTGGTTATCGACAATTTTACCTATGAACCGTCAGGACGCACAGGAGTTACGGACGGTGGCCTCTGTTCGAAGGATTGCCAATGTCAACCTGGGTCGCAATGCCGCAATCAAGTGTGTACCAAGTTGTCTCGATCCTTTGCGACGAAGACAAGTGCCAAGGAGGTGACGGAAGTCAAGCCGTCAGAGACTACAACGGCTCCTTTGTCTCCGCTTCTAAACAGTACTGAGGCTACCAACGGAACACATTACGACCCTAGCTCAACAGCCGACGGATTCGATCCATCGACCATCATGCTGATCATTGGTGTTGTCTCCATCACTGTTGTGGCGTTCATTGGCCTAGTTCCGCTTGTGCAATCATTTGTTTTAGAGGATCGCACAGCTATGTTCGGCAAGGACGAGGATCATGGCGAATCCGGCAATGTCTCAGCCTTGTCCGCGAACGATGATGAAACTACAACAGAGTCAACCGATGGATCTGCCTAGAGCTAACTTTTATAATGTTGCCAATGAACATGATCCGTATACTAGTACAGTGTAGGAATCCTGTGCACAACCCAAAATTTACTTCATCCGATTTGAGAATTGTTAGCAAGTATCCTGAAAAACGTAGGCTTTGCACGGATTATCCTTCGTGGAATTGCGGGATACGAACAGCAACCAGAAATCGATGCTTTCGTTTCTTTGTCTCTGTGATTCAAGTTTGACTTTCTGTGACCACTAAAAGGAGATCATCCTGCAAAGAGTGTCTGATTTGATACGAAAAACGAAAAAAATGGCTGTCTGAAAATATGAGTGAGGTATTTCCGAAGGTATGCATCGTTGTGTTATCTAGTATGCGCCTGAGCGTTTGGTTTCCTGAAGATTCCCAGGAATGATTACCAGCATAGGAAGAATTATCTCGATAGTAATTGTCGTCGTCGTAGTAAGAAGTAAGAATTGACTAAAGTAAAAAATAGTCGTCGTCGTAGTAGAGTTCTTCGCTAACCGCCATGAACATGGTAATAGAGAATCTTGGCCGATTCGATTGCGGACTGGATGGAAGTCAATTACTTTGCCTGCCCATCTTGTTTTTCTCTATGAGAACTAAAAACGTTTTTATATTTACTAGTATTATTTCATCGACTTTCTAGGACTGTACTCTGAGTAGACTAGTAACGTAGTAGCTAGCTAGTACTCGAGTAATTCTTACTTTTGTTCTTTCATGCGAAGATAGTGAGGTGGTGATGATATTCGAAAAACCATGAACACGACTATCTCCTGGTCGTCTGCTTTCGCCCGAGATACGATATCAAAGTTATCGTATCTCCGTGACAACAACAAAAAGCCAAAACCATCAGGTCGTCGGATACAGCATGTACAGCACAGCTGTTGTCACCAATCGAGGGATATCCCTACCCCGGGATTTCCAAAACTGCCCCGGGATGGGGAAAAACACAATCCCGGGGTTGTTTTTGGAAGTAGCATTTGTTGGGCTTAAGTAATATGA
>Ga0100391_1002458_pt1 | contig 19602 bp, 19 predicted proteins | sample CryGeymeta201515_FD_81541 | JGI IMG/M metagenome (GOLD analysis project Ga0100391, IMG submission 81541) | Groundwater microbial communities from Crystal Geyser aquifers in Utah, USA - Crystal Geyser metaG 2015-15 | ecosystem: Environmental > Aquatic > Deep subsurface > Groundwater | place: USA... | reverse complement strand
AATGTATATGTAGGATGTAGTAATGACTGGATGGTAAAAAGTGAGAGTTGGAGATGGAGACAATTAGTAGGAATCCAAACAAGTATACAACCAAGTATAGCTAGTAGCTTTGGTACATTATGGATAGGACATAGAGGAAATGATAGAAAAGTATATGTACAGAGTTCATATGATAATGGAAATAGTTGGAATGGAGTAGAACATATAAGAGGAGGAATGACAGATAGTCCAATAGGACTAGCAGGAATAGGAAAGAGTGAATGGAAGAATGAAAGGTTATGTGTTATAATCAGGAGTAGAGCAGACAGGGGAATGATAGAGCATAGTTGTTTATATAGATATGGAGAAACTTATAATAGTTGGAATTATCATCCATGGATGAAACAACAAGGGCTTACCAATGATGGACCAGTAGTGACAAGTGATACAAGTAGAATGATTCAAGTTCACAGAACTTTGGATAATAAAATTCAGACAAGAGCTTTACAATGGGCTAATCCTGGTGGTAGAGGTTATGTCTCTAATATGATGTGGAAAAAGCCGTCATTCACTAATAATCAGGGTTATGAGCCAGATATCAGTTTATATAATCATTCTAGTGAGAATTATAAAACTTATATAACAAAAGCCGATTCAGGCTGGGCATCTTGTATGCCTTATGTTAGATATTGGTCTTCCAATTTACCTGATCCGTATCTTGATACTAGATATGATACAAATAATAAATGTGATTCTAATAATGAAAATAAATGGACATCATACACTATAGGTTCAGCTAAAGCTACTCAAATAAAAGCCAATCAATACTATTTCACCTATTGGCATGGAGATAAAGGAGAAAATGTTAGACCGATATTTGCTTATACAATGGACTTAACATTAAAAGAGGCATGGCGATGTGTTTATATCTGTCAAGGAAATGCATGGCATTTTTTTGGTAAAGAGGCAATTGTTATACATTCAAAACAAGATAATGTCATCATAAATCAAGATCCTGTAAAAGATAGAGGTATAAATTATCCATATTGGTATAAGAGATTAAAAAATAATTAATAACTATATGAAAAATTTTATAGAATATATTAACTTAAACCTTAAGATTAAAATATTTTTAATCTTATTTGGTCTGACGAATATTATATCGATAATATATTATTTTTTAGGAAGAAACGACATAAGTATACTTCTATCATTAATAATATATATCTTATGTTTTTACATGTTGTTTAACAGTAGAAAACTTAGAAAGTTCTCTTATCTTTTGTTTATAATACCGATAATATTAATATTATCAGCCTTTATTTTTGAATCTAGATCATATGGTTATCCTACTTCAATTTTATACCCATTAAGTTTTATAGGTTCTAGACTTACATATATATTAATTTCATTAATTACTATATCTATAATAAATATCTTTAATAAAAATTTAATATATTTAAATATTATATTTTCATTTCTTATGATAATGTTAATAAATATATCACAAGTCTATTCTGTTCATGATTCTTATAATAATGGAGAGGTTATATCTATGTATTTAGATAAAGCACCTTGTCTAGTTGAGTTTTTTGATAATAGAAAAGCTTTTCATAGATTATACAGCTACCATACCCCCAAAAGCAATATATTTCTCCCAACTCTAGGAATAAGATACAAAGAAACTTATGAAGAAGAAAGAGGGATAGTTGTAATATATGAGAAAAGAAGTTATCTTAATCTTTATGTTGGAGATGGGAGGGCTCTTTGTACGAATGAAGGTGGAATAGAGACTTTGGAGTAAAAATCGTATCATAAAAGATGACAAATCATATCAAAAATGATACAATAAAGACAATTAAATGATACGATAATTTTAAGTTTCAGTTAAACAATATAAATTAGCTGTAGAGAATTATTTTGTTTGACAAAATAATTAGATTGTGATAATATATAAATACAAATCGGCAATTGCTGCTCAACTCCTCCAAGTCTTTTAAAGGTTTGGAGGAGTAATAATTTATAAACAATTTTTTATACTATCCTTTATTCTAATAAAGTCAGACAAATTTAATTGGCTTAACTTATTACAAAGTCTTTTTGAATCAAATAATCTTAAATGAGTAATCATGGCAGATTGATCCATGTCTTTAAAACTAAATTTAATATAATAAGGATTATCCTTTATCTTTGTAGTAAGTGTAATACCCCAGAATAAATTTTTGTTGAATTTTTTTAGAATAAGTACAGGTCTACTAAAAACCAAATTCTTTTCATTCTCTTCATCCCCAATATTATGTCCAAGAGCACACCAAAATATCTCTCTTTCTTTGAAATTTAAAGCACCCTTCTTAAAGTTTAATTCTTTTTTCTTGCCAATCCATTGATCAAATAAAACTTCTTCTTTAGAGTAAATCATAATTTTTGTAAAATGTTTTTATCTGTATATTATACTCAAAAATTTATGTTTGGTCAAAGAAAAAATATAATTAATTGGCGACACGGTGGTCGCCTCTATGAAACTAATAACTTAAAACTTACAACTCAAAACTGTTAACGAATTATTTTATTTGACAAGAAATATTTATTTTGATATAATTAATTTGTATTCGACACTAGTCGCGTCCCTCTCTAAAAAAGAGGGCATTTTTTTACTTAAAATACAGATTTAACAAACTTTTTTTAATAAGTTCAAAATCTAATTGAGATATTTTCCCCATTTTATCATCAAGTCTTCTATAATCAATTATTTTAATCTGATGTAAGCAAGTTATCAATGATTTATTTTTATATATGAAGTTAAAATACCAAGAACCAGATTTAATTTTGGTAGAAGTAGGAATTACAAGAAATGTATAATTAGAAAGTTTTTTATAAATAATTACAGGTCTAGTGAATTTTTTAGATTTACCACTAATTTCTGTACCAATATTTTCACCTAAGTGAGCCCACCAAATATCTCTTTCTGACACAAAAGGAGGTTTATGATTATTACTATCTAATTTAGGTTTAAGAGAAAACCAATCTTTAAAGTTTTTAATAAAGTTTTGCATATAAATTATTTAATTAATATCTATATATTATAGCTAAAATCTATTTTCAAGTCAAAAATAGAGAGAAATTTGCGATAGAGAATTATTTTGTATAGTTTACAATATTTAAATTCTGTATTTACAAAATGATTAATGTAATTTATACTGATTATAGTACAAATTTAAAATATTATTTATGAAAAAAAAAGCATTTATCACAGGAATAACAGGACAAGATGGAGCATGGTTATCCAAATTACTATTAGAAAAAGGCTATGAAGTATATGGAGGAATAAGAAGAACAAGTTTTAAAAACACAAGAAATCTAGACACACTCGGAATAACAAATCAAGTAAAGTTAATAGACTTTGATCTATTAGAGTATAGTAATATAGTATCAGTAATAAGAGAAGGACAATACGATGAATTTTATAATTTAGCAGCCCAAAGCTTTGTTGGAGTAAGTTTCAAACAACCTATAGTAACAGCAAATATAGATGCAATAGCAGTGGCATATATCTTAGAATCATTAAGAACAGAATCACCACAAACCAAATTCTATCAAGCCTCAACCTCAGAAATGTTTGGTAAAGTGCAAGCAGTCCCTCAAAAAGAAACAACCCCATTTTATCCAAGAAGTCCATATGGAGTAGCAAAACTATATGCACACTGGTTAACAGTTAATTATAGAGAAAGTTACAATATGTTCGCAACATCAGGAATACTATTCAATCACGAAAGTGAACTCCGAGGACATGAATTTGTAACGAGAAAAATAACCTTAAATGTAGCCAAAAGAGCAAAGGGAGGAAATGAAATATTAGAATTAGGAAATATAGATGCCAAAAGAGATTGGGGATATGCTAAAGAATATGTAGAAGGAATGTGGATGATGTTACAGCATAAAGAAGCGGATGATTTTGTTCTAGCAACAGGAAAAACTACAACAATTAGAGAGTTCGTAGAATTTGCTTTTGAGGAAATAGGTATTGAAATTGTTTGGGAAGGGGAAGGTATAGAAGAGAAAGGTATAGATAAAAAAACAGGAGAAGTTTTAGTAAAGATAAATCCAGAATTCTATAGACCAGCAGAAGTAGATCTTTTGATAGGAGATCCTTCAAAGGCTAAAAATATTCTAGGATGGGAAGCAAAGACAAATATTAAAGATTTGGCAAAAATTATGGTTAAGAAAGATATTGAGAGTTTAGGGTAAAAATTTTTCCAAAATACTATGAATCAAAAAAAAATACTTTGGTTTACTTGGAAGGATAAAAAAAATCCATTAGCAGGAGGAGCAGAGATAGTTAATGAAGAATTAGCTAAAAGGCTAGTACAAGATGGTCACAAAGTGAAATTAATTGTAGGAGGATATAAAAATGCTAAAGAAAAAGAAGTTATAGACGGTTATGAAATAATCCGAGTAGGTGGAAGATGGACAGTATATTGGCAGACTTATATATATTATAAACAAAATTTGGAAGGTTGGGCTGATTTAGTAATTGATGAGATAAATACAATCCCATTCTTTGCTAAATTTTATGTGAAAGAAAAAAATATTTTATTTATACATCAATTATGTAGAGAGATTTGGTTTTATCAGATGTTTTTTCCTTTAAATTGGATAGGTTATTTGATAGAACCTTTATATTTAAGATTATTAAATGATAGACAAGTTATAACTGTGTCAGATAGTACAAAAAAAGATTTAAAAACTTTAGGTTTTAAAAAAATAAAAATTATAAGTGAAGGAATAGAAATTGAGCCTATAAAAGATTTAGATAAAATAAAAAAATATGAAAAACCTACAATTCTGAGTTTAGGATCAATTAGAGCAATGAAGAGAACGAAAGATATTCTAAGAGCCTTTAATTTAGCAAAAAAAGAAATTAAAGATTTAGAATTATTAATCGCAGGAGATAGTAACGATATTTATGGTAAAGAATTTTTGGAAGAATTAGAAAAATCTGAATATAAGAAAGATATAAAATATTTAGGTAGAGTCTCAATTGACAAAAAGATTGAACTAATGCAAAAATCTCATTTTATTTTAGTAACTTCTGTAAAAGAGGGTTGGGGATTGATAGTTACAGAAGCTAACTCTCAAGGTACACCAGCTATTGTTTATAATGTAGATGGGCTTAGAGATTCTGTTATAGATAATAAGACGGGTATTATTTGTTCAGAAAATACTCCTCAAAATCTTTCTTCAAATATGATAAAATTATTAACAAATCAGAATTTATATGATAAGATAAGAAAAGAAAGTTGGGAATTTAGTAAAAAAATAAATTTCGAACAAAGTTATCAAGATTTTATAAAAATTATTAATTAAGTTTATTTTTGTGAGTAAAGAAGAGCCTTTAGTTTCAGTTATAATACCTACCAAAAATTCAGAAAGAACTCTTGATAAATGTCTTAAATCTGTTAAAAATCAGACATACCCTAATATAGAAATCATAGTAGTAGATAATAATAGTATAGATAAAACAAAAGAAATTGCAAAAAAATACACAGATAAGGTTTATAATAGAGGTCCAGAGAGGAGTGCACAAACAAATTATGGAGTAAAAAAAGCATCTAGTAAATATGTTTATAAAATAGATTCAGACTTTGTTTTAGATAAAGAAGTTGTTTCTCAGTGCATTAATAAAGTTAGAGAAGGGTTTGATGCAGTGGTGGTTCATAACACCCCATATACTAAAGTTAGTTGGATCGCTAAAGTTAGAAAATTTGAAGTAGATATGTATAAATACGATATAACACATTCCTCAGCTAGATTTGTGAAGAAGAAAGTCTATAATGACATAGGTGGATTTAATGAAGAAATTACAGCAGGTGAAGACTATGACTTTCAAAATAAATTAAATAGATATGGCTACAAAACAGGTTTTATAGAGGCAGAAGCTTTACATTTAGGAGAACCAAAACATTTAATACCTCATCTCAAAAAATACTTTGATTATGGGAAAGACTTTGTAAATTATGCTAAAGAGAATAAAGAAGAATCTTCCAAACAATTAGGGTTATTTAGAAGTGTTTATTTTAATCACTGGAAAAAATTTATTAAAAACCCTTTTATGACAATAATATTTATTGTTTATATGGGGTTAAAGTATTTAGCTGGAGGATTGGGATTTATTTATGCTAAAATATTTATAAATAGTAATTTAAATTAATATTATTATGAAAAAAATAGGATTCATATTAGGTACTAGACCAGAAATTATAAAAATGTACTCTTTGATTTTAGAAGTAAAAAATAGAGGAGAAGAATTTTTTATTATTCATACCAATCAGCATTACGATGAAAAGATGGATAAAGTTTTTTTTGATGAATTAGAAATTCCTCAGCCAAAATATAATTTAAATATAGGTTCTGGAAAACATGGAGAGCAAACAGCCAAAATGATGATCGGAATAGAAGAAATTTTATTAAAAGAAAATCCAAAGATTGTCTTTGTTCAAGGAGATACTAATACGGTTTTAGCGGGAGCTTTATCTGTTTCTAAATTAGGTATTAAATTAGGACATATTGAAGCTGGTCTTAGGAGTTATGATAGAACTATGCCTGAAGAAATTAATAGAATAGTAACAGATCACATATCAGATTATTTATTTTCTCCTACTGAGAAACAAAAAAAAATCCTTTTGTCAGAAGGTATAGAAGAAAAAAAAGTTATTGTTACAGGAAATACCGTAGTGGATGCAGTTTATAAAGCATCTGTATTATCAAATCAAAAATCTGATATATTAGAAAAGCTCAATATATCAAAAGAAGAGTATTTTTTACTTACATGTCATAGGCCGTCAAATACAGACAATGATGAGAACTTTAAATCAATAATAAATGCTATATCTGATTTGTGCTCAAAAAATAATGTAAAATGTGTTTTTCCATTTCACCCTAGATTAAAATCAAAAATAAGGTTTATTGAAGAAAATAAAAATTTTATATTGATAGATCCAGTTGGCTATTTAGATATGTTACAGTTGCAAAAAAATTCTAGTATGATATTTACAGATAGTGGAGGAATACAAGAGGAATCCTGTATATTAGAAAAAAAATGTGTTATTTTAAGAACTAATACTGAAAGACCAGAAACTGTTGAAGTTGGGGGAGCTGTAATTTTAGAAGAAGTTAAAGCTAAAGAAATTATTAATCAATATAACATTTTAAAATCTAAGAAAGTTAATTGGAAAAATCCATTTGGAGATGGGAAAGCCTCAGAATATATTTTAAACTCAATCTAAAATATGAAAAAAATATTGTTTATTATAAATGGTTTAGTTAAAAATGGAGATAAGGTAGGTATCTCTGGAGGAGATATGAGACTAGCTGAAATAGTTAAAAATACAGATGTAAGTTTGGTAAATATATTAACTACACCTAATGGGGTTGAGTTTTTAAATAAACTTTCTATTAAATATAAATCGCTATATATTATTAACTACTCTATTGATAGTGGAATAATATCGAATTTAACTATATCTTTTAAATCTTTATTTTTTTTACCTGTGAAATTAAAAAAATTTAAAAAAGGAATCGTATATAGTTCTTGTGAACATTTATATGATGTTTTACCAGCTTTAAGATTAAAACTATTAAATAAATGCAAATGGTATGCAGTGTATCATTGGGTGGAAGATTATCCGTGGAAAGAAAAAAGAGGTGACACTCCATTTCTTAGAAGATATTTATATTGGTTAAATAGATGGTTTTCTGGATTTTTAATTAAGATATTTGCTGATAAGATATTAGCTGTATCAGATCAAACTAAAGATAAATTATTGGATATAAAAAAAATAAATGAAGATAAAGTAAAAGCAGTATATTGTGGTGTAAATTTAAAAGAAATAGATGAAGTTGGTAAAAAATATAAAAAAGAAAAAGAGTCTATATATGATGCAGTTTATATGAAAAGATTAAATAACGGTAAAGGAATATGGGACTTATTATATATCTGGAAAATTGTTTGTAAAAAAAATAAAAATTTAAAACTAGCTATTATTGGAGATGGTTCACCTGAGATAGTTAAAGAAATTAAAGATTGGATAAAAGAAAATGGATTAGAACATAATATAAATTTATTAGGGGTTATTTATGATTTTGAAGAAAAATTTAGAGTTCTAAATTCATCAAGATTATTTATTCTACCCACACATGAAGAAAATTGGGCTATAGTAATAGGAGAGGCTATGGCTATAAAATTACCAGTTCTATGCTATAATCTAAAGGAGATAACCCCTATATGGGAAGATAATGTAGAATGGGTAGATTTTGGGAACAAAAAACAATTTGCTGAAAAGATACAAGAATATCTTAATGACAAAAATAAGAGAAACAATATATCTAGTAAAGCATTTAATTTTGTTCAAAGATATGATTGGGCAAAAATTGCTAAAGAAGAATTTAATAGTTTAAATATATAATTATGGATAATAATTTTAATGAAAATTACTACTCTAAAGAAATGAAATACATAGATAATGACAAAGTAAGGTTAAAGTTTATATTAAAAAATATAGAAGATAAAAATTTGGATATTCTAGATATAGGTTGTTGGGATGGTTCATATGCTTTCAGATATAAAAAGTCTAGTAATAAAATTTATGGTATAGAGAGTTCAAAAACTGCTGCCAAAAAAGCAGAAAAAAAAGGAATTATAGTTGAGCAAGGTTATTTCCCAGAAGATAATTTGTTTAAAAATAAAAAATTTGATATAATAGTAGCAGGTGAAATAATAGAGCATGTTTTTGATACAGAAAAATTTCTGACAACCATTAAAGGTAAATTAAAAGAAAATGGAAAATTAATATTAACAACCCCTAATATAGCTTCTTTACCTAGAAGAGTCCTTCTTTTACTAGGAATAAACCCCATGATAGAGTATAGAGCAGAAGTTGGTCATATTAGATATTTTACATTCTCCAATTTAAGGAATATGTTAAAAGAATTGGGTTTTGAAATTGTTAAAGAATCCTCTGATGTTATAAATTTCTCTGGAGATGGTAAATTTTATGATACTAATTTAGTAAAGATTCATAAAGAGTGGGGAAGATCAATTTTAATAGTTTGCAAAAACAAATAATTTTATATGAAAAAAATAGCAATAGATTGTAGATGTTTTGTTTCGATGAATGGAGTATCTAGATATTTAGAAAATATACTAGATAATTTATTTGTTAAAGATATTGAAAATAAATACTTTCTAATAGCTCCTAAAAATTATAAAGTATTAGAAAAATATAAAAAATATGATAATGTGACTGTTGCTAATTTTAATGTTTTCAGTGATATAGTGTATAAATTCTTTTTAATAAGAAAATTTATACAAAAAAACAATATAAATATATATTGGTCTCCCACACAAGATAATCTTTTATTTAAAATAGATAATTGTATTACAATTATAACAATTCATGACATAGCATTTGAACACTATAAGAATTGGTTTGGATTTAAAGTTCAAATTCTTAGTTATTTAGGTTTATATAAAAGATTTTTTTTGAATTCTAATTTTGTCTTTTATATATCAAAATTTACAAAAAGTGATGCAGAAAAAACTTATGGAATAGCTAAGGACAATATTATAACATACAATGGGGCTTCAGAAGTATTTAAAGAAATTAATAAAGATGTTGCCAGAGAATATGTTTCAAAAAAATTTCATTTTAATAAAAAATTTATATTTTATATAGATACTGTTAGATATGAAAATTTATTTAATGCATTTAAATTATTTTTAAAAGAAAATGATGATGTTGATTTAGTTTGTTTAGGTAGTTTTGCAGGAAATAATATATTGAATTATGCAAGAAATATTGAAATAGAAAATAATATAAAATGGATAAATTATAGAGTTAGTGATTTAGATTTAAATAATTTATACTCAGCAGCAGAATTCTTTATTAGTCCATCATATTATGAAGGGTTTGGTCTAACACCTCTAGAATCTATTCAGTCAGGAACTCCTATAGTTGTTTCTAACCTAACATCTTTACCTGAAATATTTGAAGGTTCAGCTTTGTTTTTTAACCCTGATGACATTAGAGATATTCATGATCAGATGAAATTATTGATTAATAATGATCCATTAAAAAAAGATCTGTTAAATAAATCTAAACATTTGATAGATAAATATGATTGGAAAAATATCTCAAACAATATACTAAAAGTATTTAATAATATATACTAAATTTATGGATGGAATAGCAGAAAAAGAAAAATCTGTTTTTAAAAAATACATTAATTTGTTATCAAAAAACATTTCATTTGAAGGTAAAAAAGTTCTTGATGTAGGATGTGGTACAGGAAACTTTATAAAAACACTAAGTTTTGTTGAAAAAAACATAAAGATTTATGGATTAGATTACAATGATAAAGCTGTTAAAATTTTAAAAAAAGAAAAATATAATGTAGAAAAATATAATTTAGATGATAATTTAAATATCTTTTTTGATGAAAAATTTGATATTATCACAATGTTTGATGTGATAGAACATTTAAATAGTTTTATAAGTTTTGAGAAAATATTAAATAAAAATTTAGTTAAAGGTGGATATCTTGTTTTAACTACACCTAACTCTAATTCTATAGAAAGATTGTTTAATAGTTCGCAATATAGTGGAGAATTTGATCCAACACATCGAATTTTATTTACTCCTTATACTATGGATTTCTTTTTAAGAAGAAGAGGTTTTGTAAAGATATTTAATTATACTCCTTATGTGTTTTCATTTAATAGAAATATATTTAATCAAAATATAATGTATGGTGGACAAATTTTTGTTCTATATAAGAAGAAATAAAAGATATATTGTATTTATTCACATAATTTATTTTTTATTTTTATTTCAAATTTTTTATACAAAAAATATAGTTATAGATTCGGTATTTGAAATGTCAATAAAACCTAAAGACTTTTTTTTAGATTTATTTTTTTTATGGAAGAATGATAGATTTTTAGGATATTCAAATGCATGGGCTTTGACATATGTTTTTCCTGTAGCAGCTTTTTATTATATACTTAATTATATATCTTCAATTATAAATCCGCATGTAATATTTTTTTGTACATTATTATTTTTAAGTTATTATTTTTTCTATATTTTTATTAAAAATGAAATAAATAAAGGTAAAGATTCTATTCTTCTAATCATTCCTTCAGTATTTTATTCAATAAATATATTTGTAGCATTAAATTTATCGGGAGCTACTACTTTGATATTGCCATACATATTTATACCTTTACAATTAAACTTATTAAACAAAATAATTTTAAAACAAAATTATAAAGACATATTTTTATTTGCAATAACATTTTTATTATCTACGGCAATTAATCCTCCTACTTTAGCTATAAATTTAATCATATTATTCATATATTTTATATATAAAATTATCAATTATAAAAATATCAAATATTTAGATATAATAAGATCAATAATACTTATAATAATTATCACCATAGGTATAAATTTTTACTGGATAATATCTTTAATATCTTTCTTTACTGAAAGTGCAGATTATAATTCAATTTTATCAGAGCCTTTATCAATGCAAAATCAATCTAGTACATATCTTAATGTATTAAGATTAATTGGGCTTTGGTCTTTTGGAGGAGGTCATAATGGTATTCCTTATTATAATTATTCTGCATATTATTTAAATAATCAAATTCTACTATTATTAAATTTTTTGACATTAATATTAGTTTTTGGTTTTTCTTTTTTAAATAAACATAAAAGTGATATTAAAGTAATTTCACTTATTTACTTAAGTATATCCGTACCTATGATAGTAGCTACAAATCAAGGAGTTTTTTCTAAAGGATACGAATTTTTGTATAATAATATGCCTTTATTTTCTATGTTTAGATCTAGTTATAAATTTATGGCCATGTTTATTTTTTCAATAGCAATACTTATGGCATATTTTTTGATTAAAGTTAAAAATAAATATTTTAAATATTTAGGGATTTTTGTCTTTATAGCATTTATAATATATGGTTCTTATCCTATTTGGGGTAACAAAGTTTTTTTAGATGGTAAAGAAATAAATAATATACCAGAATATTATTTTGAAGCTTCAAGTTATTTTAATAATAATAAATCTGAATTCAAGGTACTTCTTTTACCAGTTCAATATTTTGCAGTCTTTGAATGGGGGAAAATAGATGCAAATCCAGAAATATTATTTGATAAGAGTTTAGTTGTAAGACAAGCTGGAAGTCCAGAAGAAAAATCAAATAAAATAACATTACAATTATATGAGTATCTTCTATCAAAAAATTATGAAGCTTTCGAAAAATTATCGGCTGATTTAGGTATAAAATATATAGTTCAAAGAAATGATTTTGATTGGGAGTTTTATAAAGAAATATCACAATCTCCAGAAGTTATCAATGATGTACTTGCTCCTTATGAAAAAGTTGCTCAATTTGATGAATTAGATATATATTTAATTGATGGTTATAAACCGAATATATACTCCAACAATACTAAATTTCAAAGAATAAACCCAACAAAATATAAAATAAATACTTTTAATATAAAGGATAATCAAGATATAAGTTTTCTTGAATCTTTTGATAATCAATGGAAACTCTACCTAAACCCAATAAACTCAAATAATAAAGATTGTAATGTAATCCAAGAATATAATAATGATGGAAAAAATATAAAAGAATGTGAGCATACACAAAAATTCTTTGAAGGAGAAGAATTATCTTATCTATGGAAAAAACCAATCTTTGAAGACACCCACCAACTTGTCTATGATTATGCTAACCAATGGACAATAGATCCAGAATACATAAAAGCCAATTTTGACAGTTCTTATTACAAAGAAAATCCAGATGGAAGTATAGATATAGAACTAACATTATATTTCAAACCACAATCATATTTTTATCTAGGAATCATAATCTCAGGCACAACACTTATACTATGTCTTGGATATCTAGGTTATGACTTCTGGAAGAATAAGAAAAATAAATCAGATAAAGATAAAACAAATCTAATAATCACAGAACCAAAAAAGATTGAGAAAATCTCCACCAAAAAATCAGAAGTAAAGAATAAAAAAGTGAAGAAGGTGTAAAAAAATAAGCCCTCTTATAAAAGAGGGGCGCGGCTAGTCCAGAATCTAAATATATAATACTATATAAATTATATATAGTCAAAATAAAAAAGAGGCATTCCCGTAAACTCTGAAGTTTTTTGGTAGTCCTCTCATCTATATGTTTAGATAATATTATAAAATTATTATTTTGTCAAATTAAAGTTATTATATTTAATAAATTACCATAATTATTTTTTAATTTTTTATCTAAGGTAATAAATTGGTTGCACTGTACACTTAAAGCACTGGCTATTTGTATACTATCTTCAAAATCTTTACTATAATTAAAGTAAGCTTTGTCAAAAATATCTGAATTAAAATCTATTATCTCAAAATAATCAAAAAATTTTTTGTAATAATTAACATCTAAATTATGTTTTTTAACAAAATAGTTACATATATGAATAGATAATATAGATATATAAACATTATCTGAGTTTTTTTCTAAAAGATCTCTGCATTCCTTATATTTTTTTCTTAAGAAAATGATTTCTAGTAAAATATTAGTATCAAAAAATACTTTATAATCCATATTTTTTATCTAAATGATTTAGATAATCATTCTTAAAATCAATATTTTTACTTTCAGAAATTGTTTTTATTTTATCTAAAAATTCAGACATATAGTTCTTATTATTTCTTTGTGATTGTTTTTTAAACCCTTTTAGAATAAAAAATTTAATAGTAGTTTTTGTATCAACAATAGAATACATTTGCTGTGTATCTTTTATAATTTTTTCTAAGTCAGAATCTATATCAATCTTTACGAATGGTAAAATCAACTCAAACTAATTTTTGTTAAATAATCTTGAATATCTTTATTAGAAACTTCACATTCAGGCATATAAATTATTTCTTCAGTATAATCAATATCTTTAAAATAAGCTAACTGTAATCTAATTATCTTTTCATTTAATTCATTACCAAAGATATTTTTGGCCTTTAAGATAATTTCATTTAGAGTAAAGTATTTCAAGCCAAAATAGATATCTACATAGTCTTTCCACTTAGATCGTCTTCCAAGAGCATATATCTTCATAGCTAATAAAGTGATTAAATCAGTTGTATATATATTATAATTTAATTCTCTACTTTCTTTTATTAAAAAAGGATAATATAGATAGGTCAGTTTAACATTTTGAGAGATAAAAGTTAACTCATTTAACTTGTCAATTAAGATCTTATCGAAACCAACACTTGCTCTTAACTTATTTTTGAGAAAATCTATATCTAATTCTGCATTCGTAAAGAAGTCAAAATCTATAGATTTCCTATGCCCTATGTAAAGAGCAATGGCTGTGCCTCCAACTAACAAAAAATCTTTACTAATATCTTGAGTAGCAGGTAAAATATCTCTTTGTTCTTCTGATAAAATATAATAGTATATATTATTTGACATATTTTTGAAAATATAATTGAAAATAATTTTGTACTTCTGGTCTATAATTATTTCTATCTTTTTTAATATCTTGACTAAAAATTTTTGCAATTTTTTCTATCCCCAAAATCTTGATTAAATTTTGAAAATCTTCCCAATCGCCATAATTCAGAATAGTTTCTACTATCGAATTCTCACTTAATTTATTCAAATCTTTTATATACCAAAATAAATATTGTCTATTTTTTAAAAAATCTTCCATATAAATAATAGGTTATTATTTATATCATTATATCACAAACCATCTAAATTACCAAAAATTGAATTTTATCTAAAATTTGGAGTTTAACTCCAGAAAATTATGTAAATTATTGGAACTGAACTCCAATAATTTGTAAAAATAAAAATTTATGTTATAATACATATATATTTAAAAATAATTTATATGATAAAAAGATATATTTCCATACAAGATAATCTTAAAAAAGGTAAAGTCTTAATAATTTATGGAGCTAGACAAGTTGGTAAAACTACTTTGGTAAAAGAGTTTTTGAGTAATACAGATTTGAAATATAGATATGATACGGGAGATAATTTTCAAATAGCAAGTCAATTGTCAGAATGTACTTACCAATCTACACAAAATCATATTCAGAATTATGATCTGATTGTGATAGATGAAGCTCAAAAGATTCCTAATATAGGGAATGCTCTTAAATTAATGGTAGATATGAATCCTGAGATTTATATTATTGTAACAGGATCATCTTCTTTTGAATTAGCTAATAAAACTGATGAATCTTTGACGGGTAGAAAGAGAATTTTACATTTATATCCAATTTCTCAACTGGAACTTGCTCAAATTTATGCTCCTTCTGAATTACAAAATGCTATTTCTGATTTTCTGATCTATGGTTCTTATCCTGAGATTATTAATGAAAAAATTATTTTTGATAAGATAGACCAAATTAAGGCTATTACATACTCTTATTTGATAAAAGACATTTTAGAATTTGATAGAATCAAAAATTCAGATAAAATCTATAAATTACTACAATTATTGGCTTTCCAAATTGGATCAGAAGTCTCAGCTAATGAATTATCTAAAAATCTATCTTTGGATATCAAAACAATTCAGTATTACCTAGATCTTTTGGAGAAATCTTATGTGATTTTTAGTCTAAATTCTTATTCAACCAATCCAAGAAAAGAAATTTCTAAATCATCTAAATATTATTTTTATGATTTAGGTATTAGAAATTCTTTGATTAATAATTTTAATTTATTGGATCAAAGAAATGATATAGGAGCTCTGTGGGAGAATTTTTTGATTATAGAAAGAATAAAAAGAGATTCTTATTTAAAAAATTATAAAAATTATTATTTTTGGAGAACTTATACTCAAAAAGAAGTTGATTTCGTGGAAGAATTTGGTGGTAAAATAGATGGATATGAATTTAAATGGAATACCGCTAATTCTAAATCTCCAAGTATCTGGAGCGAATCTTATCCTGATGCTTTTTATTCTGAAATAAATCAGCAAAATTATTTGAACTTTATTCTATAAAATTGTCATAAGATACTGGACAAAATGATTAATTTTTTATATAATAGTATGGCTTTATTTATTTAGGAGAAAATCTTGTGAATATACAAGAAATTAGAGATTCAAGAAAAGTTTTGAATGATTTGGTTACTGCTTATAAAAAAGTAAATAAATCTATAGCTAAATTGCATTCAGTAAGGAATGTTAAGATAAGAGTCAAAAATCAAAATTGGTTTTTAAAAATCTTATTGAAATACATAAAGCCAAATTTAGTTATGAAAAATAAAAAAATTAGTCATCATAAACAATTAAGACTAGATGTACTAAATCAATTAGCTAAAGAAATTTATATTATGATATCTAAGATTGAAAGTTTGCAGTCTTATGATAAAGATAAAGTATATACATTAATAAAAATAGTTGATGAATATACTTAGATTAATTTGGCACACTGTTTATATTAGTGTGCTTTTTTATATAAATTGAGAAAGGGTCTTAATTTATAATTATAAAAATGCTATAATGAAGTAATTATAATCAAAAATAAGTTAATTTATATGATAAAGACCAAAGATTATCTCTTTTTAGCCGGAAAATTATTAATTGTAGGTATAATATTTTTGATAGCAAATTATTATAATTGGATGTTTTGGGATGTGATAATTATGTTATATTTATCTATTTCTGTACTATTTATACTAGATAGTAGGTATAGTGCTTCACTAGCACTATTTTTTCTTATTTTGACTCCAATTTTTTTATCGATGAAAAAAGATATTATTGCGGAGATGTTTGCGGTAAATACTTATTATTTTTTGGTAATAGCAGTCTTTACTCAGATAAGAGAATTAGATAATTTTAAAAAAGAAAAAGAAATTCAAGATTTAATTATTTTAAATATATATAATAAAATTAATCAATTTTTGATAAAAAGGCCAAAACTTATCATTCCTATAGGTAGTTTGATTTTTATCCTTTTAGTCAGTACAACTTACTTTTTGAGTTCTGGTATACCGCATAATTCTTTTTTGGATATGGGAGGAAATTATGCTTATAGTAAAAATGTTTTAGGTGATTTTTTAATTAGCTGGTCTTTTGATTTTAGTTTCTCGTTTAATTATGTTGTCAGTAATCTCAACTTAATTATAGTACAAATTATAAATTTATTTACAGGTGATTTATTCAGAACTGTAAAATTAATGCAACTTGTCTTTATAATATCTTCTTTTATAGGTATTATAAAACTATTTCAGTACATAACTAAATTTAAACCAACCCAAATTTTTGAATATCTAATTTTATTTTTGATTGGAGTTATTTATTCCTTTAACCCTTTCTTTTTAGTTGTTTTGAGTGGGGTACTGGAGTTTAGTTTGGCTTATGCTTCACTTCCTTGGATTATTTATATTTGGCTTAGATTATTAAATAATGAATATAGAAATAGTTTTGTAAGATTTTATCTCATTATTCTTTTAGGAGTATTGATTTCTCTTTCTACTATTACAGGTTCTGTTTTGATGACTTTTACTAATGGTATTCCTCTATTGCTATTTTTTGTTGCTACATATTTAATTAGTTTTAAAAATAAATTAAATTTAACTAGTTTTATAAGAAAAACAGAATTAGCTTTATTTGTAGGTATTCTGGCTGGGGTATTTGCTTTACATTTTCTTATACCAACTTTTTTTGGTTATCGTACCAATAATGATTTTGTATCAGACAATACTGTGAATGAAAGAACAGAACCTTTTGTAAAAGATTATTATTCTCCAACTTTTTTTGAGATTATTAACTTTCAGAATAAAGAGGGAATTGTATCTGATGAGCTTGGGTATGATATAAAGACTATTACAATTGGGACTAATTTTATTTGGCCTATTGTGAGTATTATCGGAGCCTTAGGAATTTTCTTAGTTTGGAGGAATTGGTATCTACTCTCTATTTGGCTTATGGGGGGGATTTCTTTTTGGTTAGCACTTGGCTATTCTCAGTCTTGGTTATATAGATTTTTGAATGATAAATTGCCGTATTTCTGGGGACTTCGTACTCCAGGTAGATTTATGATGACTTTTATTTTGGCAATTACTATTTTATTTGGTTATACAATTTATTTTGTCTATAATAGTGTTAAATGGAAAAGTTCTCGTTACATTGTTGTTTTCGGTAGTATCATTCTTTTATTGGGAGGATTTTTTAGTGCTAGAGTTTATTCTAAAGGGATTTTGAAAACTTTTGTTACTGTCCCAGATCTAGCTTATCATTATCCTGGTATGAAAGAGATACAAGATTATATGATGAACCTTAATCCAGACCAAAAATATAGAATCCTAGATTTAACTCAAGACGATGATGGATCATGGCTTCATACTAGATTTTTGGCTAAAGATCAGAGAAATTTTAATCAATTTAATCTTGTACTAGATAAAATGTCGAATAAAGAAAGATGGGAGTATCTCAAAGAATATAATGTAAAATATATTATTACGAGTGATTTTCAAGATTATTGCTCTGATGAGAAAGATAATACTAATAGGAGTAAGATTACTTGTGAATTATTAAAAGATAATAAAATGAAATTTGTACATACTACTTCAGATTGGCACTATACTGTGTGGGAAGTAAGAGGTGTGAAGTCTTATTTACATTCGGATGAATATAATCAAGATTTTAGTAGGAATTTGATTGTAAATACAGATGAATCAGAGGAGGTTATTGTCGCAGAGCCTTATTCTCCTCAATTTAAATTTATTTGTGAGAATAGGGGTGAAATTAAAGCTTCTCTCTATAGAGATAGTATGCAGAAATTTGATTTACCTGAGAATGACAAGTGTGTATATTCTTATTCTAAAACTAATTTACATATGATAGCAGAATTTCTAAATTATGGTATACTAATGTTCGTGGTGTTTGGTGGTTTTATATATTGGATAATAAATTTTAGTAAAAAAGATTCTATTTATAAATCTAAGATACATTTAAATTATTTTAAAAGTAAAAGATTTAGTAAAAAATAGATAAGAAATAATTTTATGGCGAAAAGAGAGATTATACACATTGAAAATTTACATAAAATGTATGGGAATAAAGAAATTTTTCATGAAGCTAATGCCTCTATTTTAGAAAATAATATATATGGAGTTATTGGAGCTAATGGTGCTGGGAAGTCAACTTTATTTAAAATTATATTAGGAAAGGAAGAACAAGATGATGGAGTTATTAATTTAGCTAATTTTGCTAAGATAGGTTTTATTCCTCAAGAAGATCCTTTTATAGAGGGTGATTCAGTCTTAGATTTTCTATTAAGGTGGACAAAAGTTCCAGATTGGGAAATAAAAAAACAAGTTAATCAGTTTCAAATTCAAGATTTGGTTGATAAAGAAGTATTATCTTTGTCTGGTGGCTTTAGGATGAGAGTAAAGATTTTGTCTATGATCTTACTTAATCCTAACTTGATTTTACTTGATGAACCAACTAATTATCTTGATTTGTCTACTATTTTACTTTTAGAAAATTGGATTAAAAGTTTTAAAGGTACTATTCTTTT
>Ga0100391_1002443_pt1 | contig 19652 bp, 9 predicted proteins | sample CryGeymeta201515_FD_81541 | JGI IMG/M metagenome (GOLD analysis project Ga0100391, IMG submission 81541) | Groundwater microbial communities from Crystal Geyser aquifers in Utah, USA - Crystal Geyser metaG 2015-15 | ecosystem: Environmental > Aquatic > Deep subsurface > Groundwater | place: USA... | reverse complement strand
CCCGCAGCGCTTCGAGCGCTACTTTGCTTTTAAACTCTGATGTGAATTTACGTCTCTTTTTCATTGGTTGCTTTACCTTAGTTGGGTGAAGCAACCTGTCCAACTTTGCGGGTCCGGCTCAGTGAGTCACTGCCCCTACTGCGGGCAAGGCTTGCCACTGCCTCCCGGCGAGCAGCCTGCCGATTTGGGTCGGTTTACGCACATCGACGCATCCGGCTGGCGATCGCGGCGAGTTTAGAGTTTACTTGGGAAGCGCGTCTATGTTTATGCGCATTCAGCGCTTGAAGCGTATCTCAGGTCTCTCCATTTTGAGTAAGCCTTTATGAAAACCGAATTTATCCAGCCGCGTTTTGTAGGTGCCCGTTTTGACGAGCACACGCTACCGCTTGATGTGGCGAGCGATTTAAGGGCGTATGAGGAGTTGGTTGTCGAACTGGCTAAACGGCTCTACTTGCAGGAGCACCCGAATCGCCAAAGGGTTCCGAAGGGCTTCGACGCGGATTTCCATTTGCACTTGGACAAGCTCGATCCCGGTTCGTCGCGTCCGTTGCTTTCGCTGGTCGCGGCGGGCACGCTTTTGTTGCCGGGTGCCGACGGCGGTTACTTTGAGCGATCCAGGGACTTAATCAATGAATGCATTGCCGCCCCCCAGGGCCAATTGCCGGAAGAATTTCCGCGTGACTTATTAAGGTATTTCAATCGTCTGGGCCGATCGCTGAAGGCGGACGAAAAAGTGGATTTCTCGTCGGAGGCGGGTAAAACCGCTGTCCTGACACCCGACCGCCGCAAGCATCTGGTCCTCGCCGCTGACCGGGAATATGAACGTGAAATCGAACTCAGCGGTTTTGTCGAAGAAGCCGACTGGCAAAAGTCCACCTTTCGCTTGCGTCAAATTGACGGGTCGAAGGTCAATGTGCCCATGCCGGAAAGCTTCCACGCCAAGATGAGAGAAGTGGGTGGGCATAAGCGCTATTTGATTACCGTCAACGGGATCGGGGCTTTTGACGAGTGGGATAAGCTTCGCAGGGTGCTTTCGGCCGACTCCATTGAGGTGCAGGCAAACTACGAGCTTAATGCCCGATTCGACGGGCTGAGAGAAATTCAAGATGGTTGGATGGATGGTGCCGGGGACGCACCGGACGCAGAGGCACTGGAGCAAATTGCCTCGCAGGTCGTTTCCGGCTTTCCCGAAAGTGCGGCACTTCCCGCTATCGTGCCCACACCGGAGGGCAACTTGTTGTTCGAATGGGACAACCAGATGGATCCCTCCGTGGACTTTTTACTGGCTGAGAATAAAGCTGTTTTTCATGCCTTCCAACCTGACGGTTCAGATGTCGAAGACCTATTGGATTTGAATGATGCGGGGAATTGGAAGGCGCTCTTTCGTTTAATCGAGACTTTCGCAAACGAGGAGGAGCAATCGTGAGGCCGGACACTTTACTCCATCGACAAGTCCATCCGCATTTTGTTGTTGGCGACCAGTTGACCAGCCAAGCATTCCTTCCCTTTCCAAAAGATGACGGGGAGCTGTCGGTTTATGATGGCAGCCTAATTAGCGCCGAAAGTTCATTCGAGCATTACACGCAGGCGCTTCACTTTGAGTCAGTTGGTGTTTATTCGGTGAGCAAGGCGGAGACTGATTCAGAAGGTGTGCCTGCCGAATCCGATCCTTTAGCAGATTTTCCTGAACACGCTAAGATCGATTTCAATCAAGTTTCTCAAAAGTCTTGGAGGAAAATTGCCAAGAAGCTGAAAAAGCGGGCTTTGGATCGAGGATGCCAGTTCTGTCCGGAAGACTAGGCAAATGACCCTCCGCCTCGCCAGCACCTTCAACGACAGCCTGCTCAAACTGACCGGCGACGAGCAGAAGGCGGTCAAGACGACGGCCTTCGACCTGCAACTCGATCCGTCGAATCCCGGCATGAGTTTCCACCAGCTGGACAAGGCCAGGGACAAGAATTTTTGGTCGGTGCGGGTGAGCCGGGACATCCGCATCATTGTGCACAAGACGAGTGCCGATTTGCTGCTCTGCTATGTCGGCCACCATGACGATGCCTACCACTGGGCGGAGCGGCGCAAGCTGGAAACCCATCCCAGGACGGGGGCGGCCCAGATCGTGGAGATCCGCGAGACGGTGCAGGAGATCACGATTCCGGTTTATGTGGAGGCAGCGCAAGCGCCGCTCAAGAAACCGGCGATTTTCGAAAAATATTCCGACGACGAACTTCTGGGCTACGGTGTGCCGGAAGAATGGCTGGCCGATGTGAAACAGGCGGATGAGGACAGCATTCTGGAGCTGGCCGATCATTTGCCGGAGGAAGCCGCCGAGGCCTTGCTCGAACTGGCGACCGGCGGCACCCCTCTGGCCGCCACGGCGACGCCCAGCACCCCCGAAGCAGCCGATCCTTTCGCGCACCCCGATGCGCAGCGCCGCTTCCGGGTGATGACCAATCTTGAGGAGCTGGAGCAGGCCCTCGAATACCCTTGGGAGAAGTGGACGATCTTCCTGCACCCCACGCAGCGCGAGATCGTCGAGCGCGATTACTCCGGGCCGGTGCGCGTTTCCGGCACCGCCGGGACGGGGAAGACCATCGTTGCCCTCCACCGGGCGGTTTGGCTGGCCCGGCGCGATCCCGACGCTCGGATTCTCCTCACCACCTTTTCCGAAGCCCTCGCGCAGGCGCTGCGGGTCAAGCTGCGCCGCCTGATCCACAATCAGCCCATGCTGGCCGAGCGCATCGATGTCGAAGCCATTTCGCAGGCAGGCCAGCGGCTCTATGAACGCAGTATGGGTCAACTGACTTTGGCGGGCCGGGATGAGATCGATGGATGGCTGCAGCAAGCGGCAGCGGAGCAGGCAGACTTTCCCTTCAGCCCGCGCTTCCTTGTGTCCGAATGGGAGCAGGTCATCGACGCCTGGCAGTTGTCGAGCTGGGAGGACTATCGCGACTTGCGCCGCCTCGGGCGCAAGAGTCGCCTGAACGAGGCCAAGCGGGCGGCCCTTTGGCAAGTCTTCACGGCGGTCCGCGAACGCCTGGCCACCTCCGGCAAGCAAACCGAGTCCGGCCTATTCACTGCACTGGCCGAAAAACTTGCGAACGCCAAGCACCCGCCCTATGACTACGCGGTGATCGACGAGGCGCAGGACGCCAGCGTCGCCCAGCTCCGCTTTCTCGCGGCACTCGGAGGCGAGCGTCCGCAGAGTCTCTTCTTTGCCGGCGATCTCGGGCAGCGCATCTTCCAGCAGCCCTTCTCATGGTCCAGTCTCGGCGTGCAGATCCGCGGGCGCTCCAAGACCCTGCGCATCAACTACCGCACCTCCCACCAGATTCGCTCGCAAGCCGACCGCCTGCTCGACCCCGAAATCTCCGACGTGGACGGCAACACCGAGCGCCGCACCGACACCATCTCCGTCTTCAACGGGACAGCCCCGAAGATTCAGGTTCACGAGAGCGAAGCCGAAGAAATCCAAGCCGTCGCGGCCGCCCTCCAGCAGTGGTGTGTCGATAGCATCCGCCCCGAAGAAATCGGCGTCTTCGTCCGCTCTGAGAATGAACTGGAGCGAGCCCAAGCCGCCATCGAGGCCGCCGGACTGGAGGCCCACGTCATCACCGATACCTATCAAGCCAAGCCCGGCACGGTGGCGCTCAGCACCATGCACCTGGCCAAAGGCCTCGAATTCCGCGCCGTCGTCGTCATGGCCTGCGACGACGAAGTCATTCCGAGCCAAGAGCGCATCGAAGCCATCGGCGACACCGCCGACCTCGAAGACATCTACAACACCGAGCGCCAACTCCTCTATGTCGCCTGCACCCGTGCCCGCGACCACCTGCTGATCACCAGCACGGATCCGGCCTCCGAGTTTCTGGATGACATTATAATTAACGGATGATGGAAAGATAGGTTCTGCGCGGCGGCTTCCGCTCCTCTGTTTGAGGTTTCGTTTTCGTGCCGCTCTTTTTTTGGCCGTCTTGCACATGGAGCACTTGCGCTTACCGGCTTTCAGATACTACCCTTCATAGTAGAGGTTGCAGAGCGATAGACACAAAAAAAGCCCGCCGAAGCGGGCTAAAATGGTGGAGGTGGCGGGAGTCGAAATCGCATAAGTAATTGATAATAAATAACATAAAATCTCTCTGCTGGCGCTGTTCAAGCGGGTTCGGGGCGATTTGGGCGCATTTTCAATTTTCGCAATTCGGGGCGTTTTGGGATCTTAAATTGCCTTAAAACGCCCTTTTTTCGATACATATTCGATACACGCTGGCGGTCTCAGGTGGCGGGTCTGAGTCCCGCTGCAAAATCTTTGCTTATAGCCAGTTTAGATATCCGGAAGGACCGTAAATGTCCTACCATGACAGTAGAATAAACAGCTTTTCAGTTTGTTACGCCGGATTTTACTCGAAAGCGTGTCGCGACAGTCTTTCTATTCCGTCTCATGCCTGCTCCCAAACTTAGTCTATCCCAGCTTGAGCAATACCTCTCCAAGGCGGCGTGGATTCTGAAGGGGCGGTATCGGATGGACAAAGGAAAATGCCTTTTCGTGTCACCCATCGATTCGCGTAGGGGCGCTGCAAGATCTCCTGAAAACGATCCACTTCGTTCTGAACTATGAATATTCTTAAAATACATGAAGAAATCCTCTCCGGCTACCGATCCTACATTGAGAGCTTCATTGAGATTTTTGATTACGATATCAGAGAAGAAGTAGAGCAGCGCCTGGAGGACGGCACCTTATGGCCGGAACCCCTAGTTCAGTTCAACCCGGCCTATAAAAGAGCGCTCTCAACGGAGGAATTGGTTCGTGAAGGAACGCTTTGTTCGGAGATGGAGAGCGTCTTCCATCGGTTCGAACTGTATTCCCACCAAGTTGGAGCCATCCGTCTTGGGGTTCAGCCGAAAAGTTTCGTAGTCACGTCAGGAACTGGCTCAGGCAAATCGCTCACTTATATTGGCAGTATCTTCAATCACCTCTTCAATAAGGGAACCGGCAATGGCGTAAAGGCGGTCTTGGTCTACCCGATGAATGCTTTGATTAACTCCCAGGAGGAAGAGCTTAAAAAATTCAAAGAGAACTACGAGAAGCATTCTGGAAAGCCTTTCCCGATTAAATTCGCTGCGTTCACGGGGCAAACCAAGTCAGACCTGCGGAAAACGATCAAGGAGTCTCCACCCGACATCCTCCTGACGAACTACATGATGCTGGAGTTGCTGCTGACTCGTTACGAGGAGCGTCAGATAAAGGATTCCATCTCGGAAAACCTGGAGTTTCTCGTTTTTGACGAGCTGCATACCTATCGCGGCAGACAAGGTGCCGACGTCGGGATGCTGATTCGACGAATCAAATCCCGAGCGGCCAACCCGATCACCTGCATAGGGACCTCTGCTACAATGGTCTCAAAGGGATCTTCCACGGATAAGAAAAAAATCGTGGCAGAGTTTGCTTCCAAAATCTTCGCCGAAGCATTTACGGAGGAACAGATTATTTCCGAAGATTTGGAGAGGTCACTCGATCTGAGTGGGGTAATTCCTGAGCTAGGCGAACTCAAAACTGCTGTCCAAACACGCGATCTGGATTTCAATAGCGAAGACGAATTAAAGACGCACCCTACTGCGGTCTGGCTGGAAAACGCGATTGCACTAAAAAAGAACGATCAGGACAGCGCACTGGAACGCGCCAAGCCAATACCAAAAAGTGAGATCGCGACGCGCTTAATTAATGCCGCTGGGCTGGGCGCTGAATCGCTGGGCACTGTGGTTCAGCACTTGGAAGATCTCTTTGTCGCCATCAACAACCTCAACCAGCGATTGGTGGATCAAGGAAAGCGCTATACCTTGCTGCCTTTCCGCTTACACCAATTCTTCGCCCAAACCGGGTCGGTCTATGCCACCCTTGACGCCCCCGACAAACGGCACATCACCTTACAGCCCGGGCTGCATTTTGCGGTAGAAGATGAACCCGACCGTTTTCTTTTTCCACACGTTTTCAGCCGCGCTTCAGGTAAGACCTTTATCTGCGTCTACCTGGATGAAGCTAAGGACAAACTTCTGCCCAGAGAATTTAATGACTCTCTTCCGGAGAATGAGGACTTGGTCGCTGGATATGTGATCCCGGGAGGTGAGGAGGTCTGGGATCCGAGCCGGGACATCGAGGCGTTGCCGTCTTCATGGACACGCACGGACAAGTCAGGGAACTTGGTGTTCAAGAAGGAATACCTCAACCGCGCACCTCAACGAGTTTTTTACACGCCTGAGGGGCAGTGTTCAGCTACCAAGTCCAGCGGTATTTCAGGCTGGTTTATGCCCTGTGAACCCAAGGGTCTGCTCTTTGATCCGACAGCCGGTGTCTTCTTTGATGCGAACACCAGTGAACGGACCAAGCTCACGACACTAGGAAACGAAGGACGCAGCACTTCGACGACGATCACATCGTTCCTTACGCTGGATTCCTTGAGCCGGAATGGGTTTGCCCCCAAGGACCAGAAGCTTCTCAGCTTTACGGACAATCGCCAGGATGCCGCCTTACAGGCAGGCCATTTCAACGATTTCATCCGGGTCACGTTCATACGGTCGGCGATCGCCAAAGCCTTGAAAGCGAATCCGGATGGACTGGACTATACTAAGATCGGGAGTGCGATTTTTAGTGCCCTGGAGCTTAGCCCAAAGTCATTCGCCAAGAATGTGGCCGATGACGTGCCTCCCTTTATAGTCGATGAACTTCGCAAAGTGTTTGCCGACTACCTGACCTATCAAGCCATCTACGACTTGAGGCGTGGCTGGCGCGTGATCCTGCCCAACCTGGAGAAGTGTGCGCTGCTTCGTATCGACTACGCCCACCTGAAGCAAACCGTTGCATGGCAATCCGGCTGGGAGGGCATCCCGGTCCTGGAGCAGCTGTCCGAGGCCGATAAAGCGGAGTTTCTCTATAATGTGCTCGATTACTTCCGCTTGGAATATGCGATCCACAATGAATCCTTGCTCAAGGAAAGCACGCTCCAGGAAAACGAAAAAACATTCGGAGACAAATTGCGCCAGGAATGGGCATTTGAAAACCTGACCAATTTAAACCCTGGCTATCTGCGCCGTAAACGCCTTGGCGCTCGATCCCGCGGAAAAAGCAGCTCAATGGCACTCACGAGTGCGCTTGGGAAATACATCCGCCAGTTCTTCTCGGAAAAGGATCCGGATTTCCTGCTGAACCGTGAAAGCTACGAAGCCATCGTCGATCAGCTGCTGGCACTCCTGGAAAAAGCCGGATTTCTCGTTAAGCAGGAGCGCAGAGACGCAGAGGGTCAGCCTACTTTCATCTATCAATTACGCTTGGACCGCATCATTTGGAAGCCGGGTGACGGGCAAAAAGTAAGGCGGGACGAAGTCAAAGTGCGCAGTTACAAAGGCTTCCAGGAAAAGCCGAACCGTTTCTTTAAACGCATCTACGAGACCGACTTTTCGAAGATCAAAACGCTGCGAGGGGAGGATCATACCGGGCAGCTTAAAAACGATCTGCGGATTGACCGGGAAGAGCGCTTCCGGGCCGACTTCTATAATGAAGTCGATGGCCGACGCATTCTTGACGAAGGCAGGGTCTGGTCGGATTCCGTGAGTGCTCTGTTTTGTTCACCCACAATGGAACTGGGTGTGGATATCAGTGCCTTGAGCGTGGTGCACATGCGGAATGCCCCGCCCAATGCAGCCAACTATGCACAACGCAGCGGCCGGGCGGGACGGAGCGGTCAAGCGGCACTCGTCATGACCTACTGCTCTTCCTATTCGCCCCATGATCGGAATTTCTTTGAGAACAAAGACCAATTGGTGGCGGGTGTCGTCGAAGAGCCACGATTGGATTTGGTCAATCGCGAGTTGATCGAATCGCACATCCATGCGCTCGTCTTCACCGATATTGGACTCCCCGATGTGCGCGATGCCGTCACCGATCTGCTGGATCCGGATTTGCCGGATTATCCGCTAAGGCCTTCCATCCGGGAACGGCTTAACCTGAATCCGGCAGAAGCCCTGTCTTTCCGCGACAGTGTCATGCGGGCTTTGGAGTCGCTCATGCCCGCATTGAAGTCTGAAAATTGGTTCAATGATGCCTGGGTCGATCAAGTCATCAAAGAACTTCCCAATCGCCTGGACCTCGCCCTGGATCGCTGGCGCATTTCCTATCGTGAAGCGTATTCAACACGGGCCAAAGCATCGAACGAGATCGCCAACGGGGTCTATCAGCTCAACAGCGAGGAATACAAACGGGCGAAGCGGCTTCAGGATCAGGCCACCCGCCAACTCGACTTGCTCCGCAACGATGTCCGGGGCTTCAACGAGCTGAGCGAGTTCTACGTTTATCGCTATCTGGCATCCGAGGGCTTCCTGCCCGGTTATAATTTCACCCGATTGCCCATACGCACCTTCGTTTCCGGCAAGGATGACGTCGGAGAGTATATTTCCCGCCCCCGGCTGATCGCCCTGCGCGAGTTCGGGCCGCTCAACATCATCTACCACAACGGCAACAAGTATCGCATCGAGCAAGTCGTGCTGCCCGAGGTCGATTCCCATCTTCGCAGCATCCGCGTCTGTTCTAAATCCGGTTTCTGGCTCGACGATGCCTACAAGACCGCCGACCGCTGCCCGTTTACAAAAATCGACCTCAGCGATGGCGATAACCGCAAAGATTATGTCGATATTCTTGAGCTAGCGGAAAGCCGGGCGGAGAAGAAGGAATACATCACGTGCGAAGAAGAGGAACGCCGACGCCTTGGCTTCAATATCGAGACCTATTTTACCGTGAAGCCGGACGAATTGAAGCGGGTTCGAAGGGCGGAAATCAGAACGGCTGATCAGGTCTTGCTCAATCTCGCCTATATCCCCGCCGCGCAGCTGATTCAGATCAACAAGCGGGATCGGGCTCGAACGGATGATGGCTTCCCTATCGGGATGAAAACTGGCTTCTGGAAAAACAAGATCGACCCCGAAGCCAAAGAGGAAATCCGGAAGGTCATGCTCTGGGCCTCAAATACCGCCGATGCCCTCTATATCGAGCCACTCACGGCACTGGCCCTTGGGACCGATGGTGTCATCACCCTCATGTATGCGCTCAAGCGCGGCATTGAGCGTTTGTTCCAAATCGAACCGGCGGAGTTGGGCATCGCACAGATGGGCGCGCTCGATGAGCCGAATATTTTCCTCTACGAAGCCAGCGAAGGAAGCTTGGGTATCCTCAGCCAGCTTGTCGCCGATGTGGGAGCCTTTAAACAGGTCATCGAAGAGGCTAAAGCGGTTTGTCGCTACGACGATCCCGATTACAAAGAAAAGGCCTCCTACGGCGATCTCCTCAGCTATTACAATCAACCGCATCACCTGCAGGTTGATCGTCACATGATTCAGGATGCGCTCGAAAAAATCCTCGCTTGCACGATTGAGCGGCGCGACACGCCAACCGACCGCAGCTATCAGGAGCATTACGACCGGCTCCTGCGGCAAATGGACTCCAATTCTTCCACTGAAAAAGCCTTCCTCGACTATTTATTCAAGCATCGCATCCGCCTACCGGATTCTGCCCAGGAGGAAGTTGAGGGGCTCTACGTAAAGCCGGATTTCTTCTACGCCCCGGATACCTGGATTTTTTGTGACGGCACGCCACACGACCGACCGGAGATACAAGCCGACGATAGCAAGAAACATGCGGCCATCCGCGAGCGCGGCGATGAAGTGATCGTTTACCACTACAAGAATTCATTGGACGAGCTGGTCCAAAAATACCCCGATGTTTTCACCAAAGCAGTCGATGAATAGCACGCAGACAGATTACCAACCCGGCACACTCGTCTCCCTCCGGGGGCGTGATTGGGTGGTGCAGGCCTCGCCGGACCCGGACCTGCTTCTCTTGCAGCCTCTTGGCGGTAGCGAAGAGGAAAGCACCGGCATCTTTCTGCCATCGACGCTGCCGTCCGACCTTCCCGGTCCGGCCGAATTCCCCAAACCCACGGTCGATGACCTCGGCAATTTTGCCCACTCCAGAATCCTCTACAACGCGGCCCGCCTTTCCTTTCGCAATGGCGCCGGCCCGTTCCGCTGTTTGGCCAAACTTTCCTTCAGGCCCCGGAGCTACCAAATGGTGCCGCTCGTCATGGCGCTCCGTCAGGAGACCACCCGCTTACTCGTGGCCGACGATGTCGGTATTGGCAAAACCATCGAGGCCCTCCTGATTATCGCGGAGTTGCTGGAGCGCCGGGTCATCGAGCGCTTTGCCGTGGTCTGCCTGCCGCACCTCTGCGAGCAGTGGCAGCAGGAGATTCAGGACAAGATCGGTTTGAATGCCGTGGTCATTCGCTCGAATACCCAAGCGCGTCTGGACCGGGAAATCCACGGGGATGTGTCCGTCTATCAGCATTACCCCTTTCAGATCATTTCCATCGACTATATCAAGTCCGAGCAGCGTCGGCAGATTTTCATCCAGGAGTGCCCGGAACTTCTGATCGTGGACGAAGCCCATACCTGTGCCCGCCCGCAGGGCGCATCAAAAGGCCAGCAACAGCGCCATGCCTTGCTCCGCGACATCGTGGACCGGCGCAAGGTGGATCAGCATCTGGTCATGCTCACGGCGACTCCGCACAGCGGCAAACCGGAAGAATTCAGCTCCCTGCTGGGCCTGGTCGATGATTCCTTCGAAAATATCGACATCGCCACGGCGGGACAAGCGGAGCGTAAGCGCCTGGCCGCTCATTTTGTCCAGCGCCGCCGTGCAGATGTCGCCAAGTGGATGAATCAGGACACACCTTTCCCGGATCGGGATTCAGGTGAGTTCGACTACAACCTCGCCCCCGAATACGCCGTCTTTTTCGAGCGCATCTTCGAATTTGCGCGGGGCTTGGTGCGCGGAAAGGCGGACGACCGTCGCAAGCGGGTTCACTACTGGACGGCCCTGGGCCTGCTCCGGGGTGTCATGTCCAGCCCGGCGGCTGGCATCAGCATGCTGCGCAACCGCCGCTCCAAGCTCAGTGGCGAGGAACTCCTCGAAGACGAGGCGGGTGACATCGTGCACGATTCACCGGAGGGCTTTGAGTCGGATCTTTCCCCCGCAGAACTGGTGGAGAACACGGATTGGTCCGACCATGAACTCCGCAAGCTGCGGGAGTTCGAAAAAGAGCTGTCCGCGCTGCAGGGTATCCAGAAAGACTACAAACTGGAGGCGGCCCGCATGGTCATCTCCGATTGGCTGGAGCAGGGCTTTTGCCCGGTCGTTTTTTGCCGCTACATCCCCACCGCGAATTACCTTGGCGAACAACTAAAGCCGATCCTGGAAAAAGCCTTTAAGGACATCACCGTGCAGGTCGTCACCTCGGAAGATCCGGACGAATTGCGCAAAGAACGCATTCAGGCCATGGGGAGCCATAAAAAGCGCGTCCTGATCGCCACGGACTGCCTCTCCGAAGGCATCAACCTGCACACCTGGTTCGACTCCGTCCTCCACTACGACCTGCCCTGGAATCCCAATCGGCTCGAACAGCGCGAGGGGCGTGTCGACCGATTCGGCCAGACCCGCGAGGAAGTCAAAGCCTACCTGCTTTTCTCCCAGGACAACCCGGTCGACGGCGTGGTGCTCAACGTCATTCTGCGCAAGGTCCGCGAGATCAAGAAAGCCACCGGCATCAACGTGCCCTTCCCGGAAGATAGCAAGGGCGTGATCGACGCCATCACGCAATCGCTGCTGCTGGAAGATCACAACAAGGTCACCTTCAAAAAGACCGACGCCCAGACCGAGATTCAATTCGAAGAATTCGATACGGCCAAGAAGATCGACCTCGAAGTCAGCGATAAATTCAAGCGCTCGGCCGAAAACGTCAAAGCCTCCCGCTCGGTCTTCACCCAATACGGAATCAAAGCCGAAGAGATCGAGCCCGACCTGCGGGAAAACGATCTCGCCATCGGCAACCCCGAGGCCGTCCGCGACTTCATGATCGAAGCGGCCACCAACCTCTACGGCGCACAGATCGAACCGGTCAAGGACCGCAAGCAGGTGCTTATCGGATTTCAGCTCTACTTGACCAATCTCCCCGACATCGTCCGGGCGGTCCTGCCCGTGCCCGATAAGCGCGATGCCATCCGCATCAGCTTCGAGTCGCCCACCCCGGAGGGCTTCCATTACCTCGGGCGCAACCATCCCTTTGTGGAGCAGATCTGTCAGCGCGTTCTCGCCGACACCATGGAGCGCAACCCACGCGGTGCCGCCCGGGCCGCCGTGTTCCGCTCCGCCCGGGTGGAGCGGATGACCACCCTCATGCTCTTCCGCGTCCGCAACGTCATCGAAGAAAAAGGCCAGGCCGGCCCCAAACTCATCGCCGAGGAAATGCTCCTCTGGGGCTACCGGGGCAGCCCCTCGCAAGGCGACTACCTCGATCTCGAAGAAGCCCACGAACTGCTCACCGGGGCCACCGTGGACGGCGACCTCAGCGACGCCCGCCGTCAGCGCGAGCTGGACGAGCACCTCGGCCAGCTCGACACCCTACGTCAGCATTTCGATCAGCTCGCCGAGCAGCGCTCCAAACACCTCGTCGAAGCCCACGAGCGCTTCTCCCGCCTCGTTGATAAAAAGAAATTCCAAGTCGTTTACCCGGTCCTTCCCATGGATGTGCTGGGCGTGTATATTTTCATCCCCAACCGCTCATCCTGAAGCGTAAAACGCCCGCAATACTTCTCCCGATGGCAAAACCTGTTTCCTATCACTACAACCAGTTTCCACCCGCCAGACTCAATTGGGAAGCGCTGGTGCCGCTCATCGGGCCTGCGACGCTGGCGCTGGGTGATTTCAAGGGCCTCCTCGATGCGGTCCCCGATGCGTGGGTCCTGCTCTCTCCCCTCACCACCCAGGAAGCGGTTCTCTCCAGTCGGATCGAGGGCACACAAGCCACCTTGGGAGAGGTCCTTGAATTCGAAGCAGAGGGCGAAAACCAGCGGAAGTCTTCCGAGCGTATCGACGACATCCAAGAGGTCTTGAATTACCGCCTCGCAGTGCAGAAAGCTGCAGCAAGACTCCAGGACCTGCCCCTCTGCGGACGCCTGCTCAAGGAAGCCCACCAGATTTTGATGCAGGGCGTCCGGGGCAAAGACAAAGCCGCCGGGCATTATAAGCAAACGCTGAATGCCACTGGCACACCGGGCTGCACGCTCGAAAACGCCAAGTTCATTCCGATCTCCCCGGATCGCCTGGAAGACGGTATGCGGCAGTGGGAGACCTATCTTCACAGCGAGCAACCCGATGTGCTGATTCAACTCGCCATCGTGCATGCCGAATTTGAGGCCCTCCACCCCTTTCTCGACGGAAATGGGCGTCTCGGGCGCATGATCATCCCTCTCTTCCTTTATGAGCGGAAGCTCCTCAGCCATCCGGCCTTCTACCTTTCCGAATACCTGGAAGCCAACCGGGAGGAATACTACGAGCGTTTACTCGCCATCTCCAGCGACCATGACTGGACCGGCTGGGTCGCCTTCTTTCTCAAGGCGATTGCGATTCAAGCGCGTGAGAACACCCGCAAAGCCCGGACTATTTTGCAGCTATACGAACATAGAAAGCGCTGGATTGTTGAGCAGACCCACTCCCAACACGCCGTGAGCACACTCGATTTCATGTTCCGACAGCCCATTTTTTCCGGAGCGGACTTTACCAAAATACCAGGTGTCCCGCGTCCCACCGCACGCCGGATTCTCAGCGAAATTCGCCGGGAAGTCCTGCGCGAGGTGCGTCCCTCCGCCGGAAGAAGGCCCGCCATCTACGCCTACACCGAATTACTCAACGCCGCCGAAGGAAGGGAGGTTTTTTAGTGGCTCATCTGTTACACTCAACGGATTTTGTGGCTCATATTTTGCTCTACGTGAGCCTAAAATCAGGTTGTCGTCAGCGTGTGAGCTAAAAGAAGTGGGTAGTGTGTAGTGGATAGTGGGTAGAAATTTGAGATGAAAGCGAAAAACTTCAAAGAACTGATTGTGTGGCAGAAGTCGATGGACCTTTCTGAAGAGGTTTATCGGCTCACCCGATCGTTTCCAAACCACGAGCTATATGCTTTGACGAACCAGATCCGCCGGGCGGCAGTATCGGTGCCGTCGAACATCGCGGAAGGCCAAGCGCGAAATTCCACCTCCGAATTCTGCAATTTTCTCTCCATTGCTCGCGGCTCCCTCGCCGAGGTCGAAACCCAACTCCTGCTCGCCATCCGTTTCAATTACTTGTCCGAGGACCAATGCACCCACGCCTTCGACCTCATCACTCAAATCGCCAAAATGCTCAATACCCTGAGACGGGTAGTGAGTAGTGGTCAGTGAGCAGTGGGTAGTTGTTAATTGGAGATAAAAAGAAGCCCCCTCACTAACCACTACCCACTACTCACTACTCACTACCAACTAATCTCCTCACTACCCACTAAAAACTACCCACTAAACCATGCATCCCTCCATACGCATCGAAGGCAGCATCCTGACCGGCGACATCGTCGAGTCCATCGCCTCGGGCGACCGGCTGGACGGGCAGCGCTCGCAGGACTTCGGGTTCCCCACCGGCACCCCCGTCAAGGATGAGATCGCCGATGCCTGGGCCAGCGCCCGAGCCTTCTGGACCGCCTACCAGTCGAAGCTCGAGCGTCTGCGCGAGGGGGCCTCGGGGGCCACCGAGACCCGCAATCTATGGATCACGCCGCTGCTGGGTATGCTCGGCTACACGCCGGAACTCGCCAGCAAGGGTGAGGTGGTCAACCAAAAGAACTACGCCATCTCTCACCGCGATACCGCCCGCGACGGCTTTCCCATCCACGTTATGGGCTGGCACGACAGCCTCGATAAAAAGCGGCAGGATTCCGGGCCGCGCATGTCGCCCCACGCCCTCGTGCAGGAATACATCAACTTAACCGAGCACCTCTACGCCCTCGTTACCAACGGCCGCCAGCTCCGCCTCCTGCGCGACTCCTCCCGACTGATCAAGCTCTCCTTCCTCGAATTCGATCTGGAGCGCATCTTCAACGAAGAGTTGTTTGCCGACTTCGCGCTGCTCTTCCGCCTGCTCCATGCCTCCCGTATGCCGGTTCGCCAGTCTGCCGCCAGCGAGAGCCTGATTGAGCGTTACCACCAGGATGCGCTCGATTCCGGCTCACGCATCCGCGACGGCCTTTCCAATGCGGTGGAGACCTGCATCAAGGATCTGGCCAATGGCTTTCTTGCACACCCGGCCAACGCCGCCCTCCGGCAGTCCGTCGATACCACCGATGCCTCCGCGACAGACCTCTACCAAAACCTGCTGCGTCTGATCTACCGCATGCTCTTCCTCATGGTCATCGAAGAGCGGGGGCTCGTCTATCCCAGGGAGGCAGTGAGTGGCGAGCCGCGAGTGGCGAGTGGAAAAGTAAAAGGGAAATCCCCACTAACCACTAACCACTCCCCACTAACCACTCGCCAAATCTACGAGCGCTACTACAGCATCGCCCGCATCCGCAGGCTGGCCGAGAAACGTCATTTCGCCGAAGAGAAGTATCACGATGTCTGGGATGCCCTCTGCGCCACTTTTCGCCTCTTTGCCGAGGCCGACGCGGGCAAGGAGCTGGGCATCGCGCCACTGGGTGGGCTTTTCCACCGCGAGGCCATCGGCACCCTCGCCGAGTGCCGCCTTTCCAACGCCGTCCTGCTCACTGCCATCCGTCGCCTCAGCTACTTCCAGCACCCGGACACCAAACAATATCTCCGGGTCAACTACGGTGCCCTCAATGTCGAGGAATTCGGATCGGTTTACGAAGGCTTGCTCGAATACGATGCCAAACTGACCGAACCCGGCCCTGGGCGTTACGAATTCCACCTGGTGCAGGGCGATGGCCGCGCCTCCTCGGGTTCCCACTATACGCCGGATGAACTGGTCCAGCCACTCCTCAAGCATTCCATCGACTACCTGATTGAAGAGCGCTTGAAGCAGGCGGGAGTAGTGGATAGTGGTCGGTGGGTAGTGGGTAGTGAGGAAACCGATGACCTGCTCGCTGCCGAGCCAAAAGGCTCCTACACGACCCAAAAACTACCCACTACCCACTCTCCACTACCCACTAAAAACTACGCCCAACGGGCCGAACAAGCACTCCTGAGCTTGCGCGTGGCCGACATTGCCTGCGGCTCCGGCCATATTCTCCTCGCTGCTGCCCGCCGCATCGGCACTGAGCTGGCCATCCTGCGCACGGGCGAAGACCAGCCGTCGCCCTCCGCCCTGCGCGAAGCCGTGCGCGATGTTATCCGCCACTGCATCTACGGGGTGGACCTCAATCCACTGGCGGTCGAGCTGTGCAAGGTTGCCCTCTGGTTGGAAGCCCACGTGCCGGGTCAGCCGCTCAACTTCCTCGATCACCATATCAAATGCGGCAATGCCATCGTCGGCTTTGTCCATCAGGAGGAGCTGGAAAAGGGCATCCCCATGGAGGCCTTCAAGACGCTGCCCGGCGACGACAAGGAAGTCGCCGCCACGCTGCGCAAGCGCAACAAAGAGGGCCGGGCCGACGATCGCCGTCAGGTCAAAATGACACTCTCCCCCGAGAATCAGCAAAAACTCGATGCCATTCGCCAACGCTGGCACGAACTCTCCGGGCTGCCCGAGCGCACGCCCGCCGAGATCGACGCCAAGCGGACACAGTTCCGCCAATTCTCTGCCAGTGAGGACGCCTGGCTGCTCCAGCAAATCGCCGCTATCCCCATCGCCCAGTTCTACCAGCCCAAGACCCTGGAGAATAAAAACTGCATCATCACCGAGCAGGATTATCGCGACTACCTCACCGGCCAGCGCACCCCGCAGGGCCAGGCTACCGCCAGCGCCTGGGCCTTGGCCCATCGCAAGAAATTCTTCCATTGGTTCCTGGAGTTTCCGGAGATTATGCAAAATGGCGGGTTTGATTGTATTTTGGGGAATCCGCCATTTCTTAACGGCCTTAGACTCTCCACTCAATATGGGGACCAGTTCCTTTCCTGGCTTCACTACAACTTTTCAGGGGCAAAGGGGACATGCGACCTTGTAGCATACTTTTTTAGACGGTCCTTTGCATTACTAACGAAGCAAGGATTTCAATCCTTGATTAGCACAAACACTATTTCTCAGGGGGATACTAGAGAAGGCGGCTTAGATATAATTGTTGAATTCGGGGGAAGAATTGCGTTCGCGATAAAATCTATGAAGTGGCCGGGGCTGGCTGCTGTTGAGATCTCTTTAACATCAATAGCTAAGGATCGAGAAATTACCACACCTGTTCTTAACGGAAATCAGGTTGCAAATATTTCGACGATGCTGACTGACCAGGCCCAAGAAAGTCACCCCGAAAGACTGCAAAAAAATAAAGGACAGAGCTCTGTTGGGAGTTACGTTTTAGGTTTGGGATTTACGATGCCTCCATGTGAAGCGATTTCCATAATCGAATCCGATTTGTCATATAAGGATGTTCTTTTTCCTTACCTAAACGGTTCAGATCAAAATTCAACACCAGCATCAAGTCCAAGTCGTTATGTTATAAATTTTGGCGATCGTCTATTGGAAGAGGCTGAAAAATATCCAAAGTGTTTAGAAATTGTTAGGCAAAAAGTAAAACCTGAAAGGGATAGACTTGGCGCCAATCCGACAGCTTTAGACCGAAAGCGGAGGTGGTGGCAATTTGCGCGACCAACAACAAAACTATACGATTCTATTAGGCCGTTAAAGAGAGTCCTAGTTTGCTGCAAAGTTAGTAAGTATGCGAACTTCTCGTTTCATGAGGACACCAATATTGTTTTCGATATCGCCGTTGTGGTTTTCCCTAAAGAGGAGTTCTCATTTTTTGCTATTCTTCAATCTGACTTGCACCACCAATGGGCGAGAAGATACGGGTCTACTCTCAAGAGTGATTTGCGTTACACACCTTCAGATGTCTTCGAAACATTCCCTATGCCTGACACCTCAAGACTTTTTTTAATTGAAGGTAGTGAGATTGGTGAACGTTATCATAAGCATCGGAAGCTTACAATGGACGTAATGGGTTTAGGTCTTACCAAAACTTACAACCTCTTCCACGATCCAGACCTCAGCCCGGAACGCGTCGCCAAAGTATCCGGCAAGCCCGCCGACATTGCCGGGCAAGGCTACCAGGCCCTCCTCAAACTCCGCGAACTCCATGTCGAAATGGACACCGCCGTGCGCGACGCCTACGGCTGGACCGACCTCGACCTAGGCCACGGCTTTCACGACCTTGACTACCTCCCCGAGAACGACCGCACCCGCTACACCATCAGCCCCGCAGCCCGCAAGGAAGTCCTCCAACGCCTCCTCAAACTCAACCACGAACGCCACGCCGAAGAAAAAGCCGCCGGCCTCCACGACAAGAAAGCGAAGAAGAAGGCAGCAAAGAAGAAGTCGAAGAAGAGCGACGAGAACCAACATAGTTTAAACCTTTAATCGTATGTGATGGAGAATAAGCGGGAAGCACCTTTCATGCACGAGATGATCTTATCCGGCCACACTTTAGCGACAATCACAACTCACGCTCATCCCGGTCGACTTAGATCTCGGGACCTTTGGAGATCTTAAGTCAATACTCTCAGCAGGGCTGCTGAGATGGTCGTCAAATCATCCCGCTGTTTGCGGCGGGCCAATACGAGCGTCCGGCTGGCGGATTCCAGTTCCGGTAGTTTGTATGCGATGAACTGCTTTTCGCTAAGGTGGGTGTTGGCGAATTCCGGAAGGATCGCTGCGAAGTTTTGAGTGCGGAGCGCCTCCAAGGCCTGAGCGAAGGAAGTGGTTTCCACGCCGACTTTGAGTTCGATCCCGCGAGCGGAGAGGACTTCGCCCAGCTTCTGGCGGAAGGTGCCGCCGGCGCTGAGTGCCATCGGGAGTTCGGAGAGTAGTTTGAGGGAGCCCTTGCCACCTTTCGGGAGGAGTTTGCGGGGCACCCAGAGTCGATAGCCGTAGCTGCCGATCTCCTCGCCGACCAAGCGGGGCGTGAGTGCGTTGTCGCGCAGGATCGCGAAATCCAGCTCTCCGTCTTCGAGTTGCCGCGCGAGATCGGCGGTGCGCCCTCCGACCACGCGCAGTTCGAAGGACTCCTCGCGGAGCTTTGCCAGGCAGGGAATCAATAGCCACTCGAGGACGCTACCGGAGGCTCCTATGCGGAGACGCCGCTTGTGGCCGGCGTAGCCTTCCTTGTAGTCGTTCCAAAGGCGAAAGGCGCCGCGCGTCCTACGGGCCAAATCACGCCCGGCATCGGTCAATTCGAGGCCACGACCCGCCCGCCGGGTCAGCTTTACGGCGAAGAAGGTTTCCAGCTCCTTGATCTGGCGCGAGAGCAGGGCTTGACGTGAGGGGTCGCCTTGGGCGACGGCTGCGATACTTCCAGCCTCCGCAACTTCGAGAAATCCCGCCAAGCGTTCCAGTGATAGACCCGTTTCAGACAATAAACTCATTACATAACTATCTAGTAATGTATTATGCAAATAAATCAATATCTGAGTTATCTCTTTTCAGCTACCTTTGCTACTGAAAGGAAAACCTATGAAACTATTAGACCCGCATTCATCCGCTCACGAACGGAGTTTTCAACAATTAATTGAAGTCATAAGTTGCTGATTTTAAGATGCATAGGAATTAATCCTTCCAATTGTAACTTTTGTCACGCAATTGTAACTTG
>Ga0100391_1002439_pt1 | contig 19672 bp, 14 predicted proteins | sample CryGeymeta201515_FD_81541 | JGI IMG/M metagenome (GOLD analysis project Ga0100391, IMG submission 81541) | Groundwater microbial communities from Crystal Geyser aquifers in Utah, USA - Crystal Geyser metaG 2015-15 | ecosystem: Environmental > Aquatic > Deep subsurface > Groundwater | place: USA... | reverse complement strand
TGGGGGAGAAGCCCGAACGCCGAAGTCTGTTGCAGCACAGGCAGCATTCACGACAACGGCTACGTGACATTGCCCGGTGTAGAGTTCTTCGTCAACGAAGCCCCGAAGACAACACAGTGGACGCTTCAGAATAACACGGTCTACGCAACCACCGCGGAGTTGGACAAGGGCATGCCGTTCAATGGGCCGCCGGAGGTTGACGCCGGGCCGGACGTCCGCACCGACAAGCCGACCGTGCGCCTGGCCGGCACCGTCCGCGACGACGGCCGCACGGCGAAGCCGCTGACGGTACGCTGGGAAGTCCTCGAAGGCGCCGGCACCGTGACCTTCCGCGATCCCGCGTCGCCCCAGACCGAAGCAGACTTCTCCCCGCCCGGCGACTACCTGCTGCGCTTGGTCGCCGATGACGGCGAGCTGTGGTTGAGCGACCTGGTGGCGGTGCACGTCCTCCCGCCCGGCGTGTCTGTGGCAGCGGCGTGGGAGTTCAACAAGCCGCTGGACAAAGAAGGCTGGACGGAGGTCAACACCGGCACACAACTCCGCGAATGGACCCACCCCCTCTGGTCCGCCTGGTCCACCATCTCGCACCCCGTGAAGTACGTCGCCGGCGGCTACTACCTGGTCGCCGTCGAGAACAGCCCCGACGCGCACCTGCTGTCCGGCGACAACCTGTCCGTTGACCTGATCGGCCGCAAGACGATCAAGCTCCGCTTCCAGAACCACACCCCCGCCACCCGGATGCGCTTCCGCTTCACCACCGAGGCGGACCCCGCGTGGCAGGACGCCAACAGCAAGACCTTCGACGTGACTCCCAACGACAACGGCCCCCACGACTACACCGTAGACATGAGCACCGTTCCCGGCTGGACCGGCCGCCTGAAGCAACTGCGCCTCGACCTGGCCACCGGTGCGGAGCTCAGCGGAACGTGCCGCTTGGACTATCTGTGGATCAGCAACTGAGGGCGCCGCGGCGCGCTCAGCTTCGGCTTTGACTCCGTCGGGCGGTGTCTCCGTCTTCGCCACGCAACTGCCGGTGCCCAGCCTGTGGAAGACGCACACCCACAACACGCCGGCGGCGACGGAGACGACGCCCTACACATATCGTGGCTCGAAACGGATGCAGACTATGACCACACCAGACGACTTGACAGAGGAACGGACCCTCCAACACGTCCCCCACGGCTTCAGCGTGCGTGACGACTACCTTCTCGAAGAACCCCGCCGCCTCCCAATCCGCCGGCGATGCCAGGTGCTGGTGTGCGGCGCCGGGCCCGCCGGCGTCGGCGCTGCGTTGGCTGCCGCCAGGGAAGGCGCCGACGTCGTGTTGCTGGAGCGCTGGGCGATGCCCGGCGGCATGTGGACAGCGGGGCTGGTCAACCCGTTCTTCGAGTGGAAGAACAAGGGATTCATCGTCGCCGACCTGATCAGCCGTTTGGAGCGGGCTGGAGCGTGGAAGCTCTGGGTGAAGGACTACTGCTCCGACCCAGAGATCATGAAGCTGACATTAGAGCAGATGTTGGCTCAAGCCGGCGTGGAGTTGCTCTACTACACTGTGGCCGTGGACGCCGTGCGGATCGGCGACTGCGTGAAGGGTGTCGTCCTCGAAAGCAAAGCGGGGCGGGAGGTTTTCCTGGCCGACGTGGTTATCGATGCCACCGGCGACGGCGATGTTGCCGCCCGCGCGGGCTGCGAGTTCTGCTTCGGCAGCCCGGTCGACGGGTACGTGCAGCCCATGACGCTCATGTTCGAGATCGACCCCATCCACGGGTTGCGACACCGGAACAGCGGGGAACTCTACGACTGGCTACAGGCTGCGCTCGAGGCGACGGGGAAGGCGTTCGAGCTGCCGTTCCCCCGCCCCCAGCCTCGGCCTGCGCGAGAGTCGGCGAGTCACGGGCAAGTACAAGCTGACCCGCGACGACCTGGCCGCCGGTTGCCGGTTCGACGACGCCGTCTGCGCGGTCAGCTTCGGCGTCGACATCCACCGCGGCGTCTCCGCCGGCAACGACGCCTCCCCTTCCCACGGCGTCAAGATGCAGCCCTCCGAGATCCCCTTCCGCTGCCTGGTCCCACGCGACGTAGACGGGCTGCTGTTGGCGGGCCGCTGCCTCAGCGGCGACCACTACGCCCACGCCTCGTATCGGGTAACCGGCAGCATGATGGCCACCGGTCAAGCCGCCGGTTTGGCTGGCGCTTGGGCAGTAGCGGATAGGTGCGAGCCCGGCGACATTGACGGCGCGCGCCTCCGGAGCGCACTCACCGAAAGAGGCTGCCGCTTCCTGACGGACGCCAGGTAGCCCAGGAAATGCTCTGGCAGTCACCCGGCAGTTAGTTCGTAGTATATGGTCGCGAACTGACGGCCAACGTCAAAGGCGAGGGCGGTGTCTGTCTGTTCGGCCGGCAGTTCCTGCCTCCGCTTTCCGGTCAGGCTGTCCAGCGCGAAGACGCGGAGCCGGGGTGCCACCTGTCGTTGCAGCGTCAGATGGGCCTCAACGGGTTCCGCCATCACGGGTCCCTTCTTGCCCATCGACTTGATCACGAAGTCCTCGATGTCCGCATCGGCATTCCGGGCGTTGCCTACGGCCACCAAAAGCAGGCGGGCGGAGGTCGTGAGCGGTCTTGCGTCCAGGCTCGAAACGGCGATGGTAGCGAACTCGTTTGGGCTGCTGATGGCCAGACTCGAGAGCGAGTCGCCCGGCCCCGTGATCCGGTTGAGCCTACCACAGGCGATTTGCGTCCGCGGGCTATCGACCAGGAAGTACCCCTCTCTCACCTCTCGGCGCAGTTCGCCGGTGTCACTGACGACGCGGTCCAACGAGCTACGGGTGTCGCCCAGGCGCTTCAGCGCGTCGAGGTACATCTCCTCGGCACTGGTCTCGGCTGCCGGTGCGACCCTCGGCCAGTCCTTGGTTTCGGCTGTCGCGAGTTGCGTTTCTACGCGGGCCAGCGCCGGCAGGAAGGGAAGGCGAGAAATGGCGGAGCGGTTCTCCCAGACTTGGTTGGGTCCATAACGGAGGACCAGTTTGCGTTTGCCCACCGACACATCGCCGCGTCGGTACAGCAGCGAGCAGATCTGCGACAACCCCCAGGTCGCCGGGTCGGTCTGTTGACTGTGGACCAGGATGCCCGGCGTCTCGTGGAAGCGCGCCCACGTGCCGCTGTCGAAGGAACCCGTCGCGCAGTAGAACAGCGGGGCATCCCAGTCCTGATACGCGCAGTGGGCGGCCATATAGGGCAGCCCTTCGCAGCGATGGTGGTTGGGGTAGACGTAGTTCCACTCGCTGGCGACGGTGGGGACGCCGGTCACTTTGGCGCGGGCGAAGCTCGCCAGCGTTCCCGCCTGCCACGCCGGCGACAGCACGGCGCTCCTGTTGTTGTAGGTGCGGAACTGGCCCAAGGCGCCCGTGTGATCCCAGTAGGCATGGTCGTTGGTATAGTCCATGTCGGCACTGGCCCACAAGTCGCCGAGGGTGAAGGTGATGTTGGTCCCGCAGAGGGGTGCCTTGACGCCCAGGTCGCGCAGGTACTGCTTCATCTCGTCGAGGTACGCCTTCTGCGTCTCGGCGGCGAACCGGCGGCCTTCGACCGTGGCGGGCAGCGAATCCGGCAGGTCGCGTTTGGGCAGACCGTGCGCCGCAAGCCACGTGTGCCACCGCTCTTCGAGTTCGGAGAGCCACGGTTCGCACAGGCGCTCGCGTGTCCCGCCCCAGTCCATGGTCAGCGAGTTCTCGTTGGTGATCTCGTACAGGCAAGCGGCCGGGTCATCGCACAGTCGCAGGTTGGTGTAGGGATTCGTGTGGGTGAAGAACAACTTCGCGAGCTTCTGCGTGGCCTGAATCAGTTCGGGATCGAACGTGGCAGCCAGCTTGGCCTTCCCGTTGTCCGCGACCTTGTGACCCAGCAAGCGGTCGAAGAGCATTCCATCGTTCAGGTCCATGTAGACGTAGGCGCCGTTCTCTTTGAGCTGAGCGAAGAAGAAGTCGAGCTTGTCCAACGCTACAGGATTGAGGTTGCCATCCGGCGCGATCAGCGTATCGTCGTAGACGGCATACAAGTGGAACCGGACCAGGTTGACGCCCTGGCGCGCCAATACCCGCGCAATCCCCGGCGCGTCGGTCTTCTCGGGGAATGGTCCACGCAACGCGGCATTCGTGCCCCAGAATCGCACTGGTCGATTGGGGTTGTCGGCGAAGACGAAGTGCCCGCCGCTGTTCTTCAGGAAGCCGTGCTTGCCGGCCGGCGCGTCATTGAGGAACGAGACGTCCAACGCCGATCCCGGCTCGATCTGGTCGTTCCAGGCAATCGGGCAGGGAAACCACTGCGACATGTCCACCTCAGACCGGTTCGGTCGCGACTCGAACAGGCGCGCCAACTCCTGGTGCTGGAGATCGGTGAGACCGTCGGCCGTGACCGCCGTCCCCGCCAACCAGATCGGCACGCAGGCGGTGCCGGTGGAGCGCATCCGCACCCCGGCAATGGGCGTCTCGACCTGCGGATTCTCCCACCGCATGACGTACAGCGCGACCTCGGCTTCGCCGTTGGGGCCCTGCCACCCAACGCGTCCCAGGCTCGGCGGCCGCGTCGCCCACCAGTCGTTGACCTCCAAGCCGTAGCGCACCGGGATGGCGATCTCTTTGCCGTCGGCGTAGCGTACGACGTACTCGGCGACCGGCGCTTCCCGCTCGACGCTCCACGCCGCCGTCTGGAGAAAGTAGAGCGACCGGACCTCGGCGCCCACCGGCACTTCCGCACATTCGGCGGGAAACGCCGGCCGCTCGCCGCCACGCAGCACGACCACCGGCTCGGCGACGGTGAAGGGAACACCGATCTCGTTGGCCTCCAGCCGCCCCGGCTGCAAACTGCGCAGGTCGTTGGCTCCCTGGTCGGTCCAGCCGCCTTTGCCGTCCTCGGCAACGTCGTCGCGCAAGCCTCGGTTGCCCGCGCCGGCCACATTCAGGGGCAGGAATGCCGGCAGCGACGACGGCGTGGCATGGACGCGCAGAACCGCCTTCGCCTTCAACCCCTTGACGGGGTCATACGGCGGGGCGAACCGCAACCGAAACCGCTTCGCCCAAGTCAGCGACCGCAGATCGTCGAACGACCACGGGGAAGTCGAGCCAGCAACATCCAGCGACAGGTCACCGACTAGCGACGATAGCTGGAGCTGTTCCGCACTGCGCTGAACGTCGTGGGTCTTGTCGGTGGCGGGAAGGTGATCGAGCTGGGCGCGCTCAAGGGCGACACACAACTCGACATTGGCGCCTCGGGGATCGGGCTTGAGGTCCAGCTCCCAGGTCACCACGACACCGTCGGGGAGTTGCTCAAGCGTCTTCGTCAACCCGAGGAGTTTGCCCTGGTAGGTGGCAGTGGTATTGGCGCCGTCCCGCTTCACCTGCGGCTGGACTGTGCTCAGATTCTCCCTCACCTTCCAGTTCCCGTCCATCAGCAGCAGACTGTCCCCTGTCAGCACGTCAACCCCTTGGTAGGAGACAATCAGCGCAGCGCCGCTCCCCCATCGGCCCGTCTGGGCTGACACGCACAGCGCGGACCCGAGGATCAGGGCTGCCGCAATGCCGGACTGAAGTCTGCTCATGGTTGCCTCCTGCGAAAACGCATTCCGGACGCCCCAACCTGTTGGGGGACTACCCGCACTCAGCCCCCGAACAAGTTCGGGCGTCCAGTGGCAGGCGCCTTCATCCATCGGGGTGTTCAAGCGAAGCGCGAACGTGAGTGATCCCTGCATGTGGCGCCGCGGACCGCCAAGCTACACTCACCTCGGCGCCGCGGTTGCCCCGGCCGGCGTTGGCATCGGCCTGGGCACATGAATCGCGGGCCAGGACGCGCGGTATTCGTCGTTGTAGAGACCGATCTGCTCAACCGGAATCCGCTGGAAGCCCAGCGCCCACGCCGGTGAGTCTGCGCGCAACTGGAAGTTGTGCCCTGCTTCATCCACGAACCTGGGGTCCTCGTTGATCAGGTTGTCTTCGAGCCTCACCCCGGGCCGGATCTCGGCGGCCACGTGATCCCACCAAGTGGCGTTCGGCTCCTTGCCGGCTGCGGCTCTGCGCAGATCCTCGCCGGAGCCGGGCCAGAAGACATTGCGGCGGACGACGTTGCCCTTTGGGTACATGGGGTCGTCGTCGAGGAGGGTCAGCAGTTCCGGGTAGCGCGTGCTGTAGGGCGGCTCCTTGAAGCGGATGCCGCGGAGGGTTCCCTTCTCGTTGGCTTCTTTGAGCCTGCCCTCCAGGTGTGGCTTCTGCCAGCCCAGGCCGCGCGCATCGACATGCATGGCGCTGGGGCAGTCGACGAACACGTTGTTCTCAACGGGGGTGTCGCGGCCGCCACCGAGGAAGACCGCATAGGTAACCTGGTAGAAGACGTTCCCCTCAATGGTGGCCGCGGCGAAGGAGTCGTCGAGGTAGATGCCTCTGCAGGCGTGTCCCAGCCGCCCGTAGAGGTGATGAAGGTAGTTGGTGCGGATGACATGGCCGCGGAGGGTCCAGTCGCGGCCGGCGTAGATTGCGCCGCAGTCGTTCGAGTCGGAGCAGACACTGTGGATCTCGTTGTACTCGATCCGGTGGTCGTTGCCGCCGAAGATGAGGGCGGAGTGCGGCGCGTCGTGGATCAGATTGTGCGACGCGCGCTGCCCCACGCCGCTGAACACAATCGCCGGCCGGTACATCCGGTCCCAGCGGCCGTAGTGGTGGAGGTGATTGTTCTCGGCGTAGTGTCCCGCCGGGGTCAGTGTCTTCCGGTCGCCCCCAATCAGGTAGATGCCGCCGCCGCCCATGCCGTATAGGTCGCAGCCGACGACCCCGTTCTCCCTGCCACCGACAACCGTCACCGCATGCACACCCAGGTTCCGCAGCGTGCAGCCGACGACGCGGCACTGCTCACAGTTGTCCATAGTGACGGCCGTTCCGCGGGTCGCTTCGAGCACTAACCCGCGGAGGGTGACGTGGGACACGCCCGTCAGCGTGACCAATGCCGGCGCCATCGAGACCTCGACCGCGGCCGTGTCCAGGGGTCCCGGGGGCCAGAAGTAGAGGATCCCCGTGTCCCGATCCACATACCACTCGCCGGGGCTGTCCAGTTCCGCCAGAATGTTGAAGCCGTAGAACCACTGCCCCTTGTGGTAGCCGTAGGAGTGGTAGGGCGGCTCGACAGTGATGACGCGTTCGTCCGTGTCGAGGGACTGGATTCGGTGACGTTGCTCGGCCCAGTCGCGGCACCAGCTTCCGCAGACGAAGGCGTTCTTCTCACCCAACCAGCGCTTCGGGTAGTCGCCCTTGTAGCGGAAGATCCCCTCGACGCAGCTCACGTGGCCGCGCACGTCGCGCATTGTGCTCCCCAGCACTTCCTCAATCTCGAGCGCTCCCTCGTTCGGACCCCGGGCGATCTCCATAGGTCGATCGTTGAAGAAGACCTCGAGCCGCTCGGGGCGCGTCGCACCGGGCTTGGGGGCCACGCTGCCCATGGTGTACTCGCCCTGACCGTCCGCCGTCGCCAACAGCCTCTGTAGGTGTGCCCCAACATCCACCGCAAGATCGCCATACTCGGTGATCCCCAAGGCCCGCAAGTCAGCCTGGAAGACCTGTCCGCGGGCCTCGGGAGGCAGGCGGTAGAGAATCGCGGCGTCTTTCACCGGCTGCCAGTCGGTGACGGCTTTGCCGCCGCTCAGCCGGACCTCCGCCTCTGGAGCGCCCCGGTAGACGATAGGCGACGCAGCCGAGCCGGAATCGTCCGCCGTCAGGATGAACGGCTTGCCTCCCTCATACCTTCCCGCCTGGATCTCCACCCGCACGCCACCCTCTGGCAGGCCCGCGGCTCCCTTGGTCCGCCGGATCTCGTCGCGGGCGCGTTCGAGTGTCGCGAACGCACCGTCGGTATTGGCTTGGTTCGGGGTCGGCGTTCTGCCCGACCAGGCGTCGTTGCCGCTTGCCGAGACAAACAGCGTAAGCCCTGGCGTCTTCTCCGGCTGCGCCGCCGCGCAGACGGCAGTGCCTCCCGCCAAGGCGACTGCGCCGCCGAAGGCCGTACCCAGCAGTGCCAGGCCGTTGTTCATTTGGCTTCCTCCGTTGTCCGCGTTCTTTCCGCCCCCGACGGCGCGCCGCGTGAAGCGCAGCAGGCACGCACTACCGGCCCGCGCCCTCGCCCGGCGCTTCCTTGACCACCCGCGCCTCGGCCCAGTTCGCCATGTCGGCGCCGTAGCCATCGCCGGCATCGGTGACGACAAGGCGGAGGGAGCGGACGCCCGTCACGGGCAGGTCAATCGTCTTCACTTCGCGGAGCCCGGGCATGAGGCCACTGTCGTAGAGCAGCTTGCCGTCACCGAAGACCTGGAAGGTCACCGTTCCGTTCGCTTCCGCCGCGCCGAGGGTGACGCGGAAGTGGGCGTAGTCGCCGTCGAGCCGGTAGACGATCTCCGAGGGCGCGTGGGTGCCCAGACCTTTGCGGTAGCCGCGGGCGCCGAGGGTGAGGGGGTGGTTCTCGACGTCCTGGTCGCGGCGCGGGAGCCCGTCGTTGTTGGGCGTCCAGCCGGCGCGGGCGCTCTCCCACGTCAGGTCGCTGAGGTAGACGCCGCCGTCGGCTGCTGCGGTCTGCGTCCTGGGTCGGCGCGGCGGGGGCGGGGGGAGTGTGACCAGTTGGCGCTCGGCGTCTGTGCCGCGGATCGACAGCAGGTCTTCGCGGGGCGTCTGGGCAAGCTGGTCTCGCAGCGCGGACAGGGAGGTGAGTAACGCCTGGTAGTCGGGGTCCTCGGTGGTCGTGAAGACGACCTCCTCGCACCGCTCCCAGCCGCCGGCAGCTCGGGCCAGCGGCGCTTGCAGGGCGCGGCTCAGGCGCGCGTCGCGCCGGTTGAGGCTCAGCCACCACGTGCCGTAGCCGCCCTCGCCGTCTTGTCCGTGGCACCGGCCGCAGCGGCGGCCGTAGACCGCCATGAACGGCTTGCGCGCGTCGTCGGGGAAGAGCCGGCGGTTGGGGTAGGCGCTCTCGTAGCGGTCGTAGTACACGGCGTTGGCGTCGATCCAGATCGCCAGCCGCTGCCAGTCGGCGTCGGTCAACTTCACCCCGTGATGTCCGGCCTCCAGTAGCTTGGTTAGACGCGAGACGGCCGAACCATAGGTGTACGGCGGGCGCGCAGAGACGTCGTCCGGGTTGTCCCAGCGCATGGCGTTGGCCGTGCTGAGGTAGGGCAGCAGCTCCTGGTAGCTGACGGTGAACTGGTCGGTGAGGTCGTCGGTGAGAATAACGCCGTTGGCAGTGCGGTCATACGCGTGGCAGCTCACGCACTTGGCGTTCAGCAGCGGCTGCACGTCGCGCAGGAAGCTGAGCGTCTCCTCCCCCCACGGTGGCGGCGTGGGCCGGCTCGGCGCCTGCCGGAAGGCAGCGGAGGAGGCATTGGGCGGCGCCGTCATTCGCGACTCGTGGCAGCCGATGCAGGTGCGCTTCTCGCTCGGCTTGAGGCAGACGACGCTACGCATCCGCTGGATCTCCCTGTGGTTCTCGTCCAGCGCCTCGAAGTATACGTTGCGGTTCGCCGGCACGACGCAGTTGGCCGACCCGTCCGGGGCGACGGGAACCGTGCCGAGAATCCGTCTGATGGTGTAGATGCTGGTGGCTGCGGTAACGACCACACCGCCGGTGTGGACGCTCTTGCGCGGCACGTCTTCCAGCACCCGCAGGAGCTTCACTGCCCCCGGCGCGACGCCAGGCAGGTCGCGGTACACGTCCATCAGCAGCAGCGTGGCCTCGGCGTCGGTAGCGCCGGTGTCCGTCGGCACCGGCGGCAGCGGCATTGGCGCCGGGCGCGAAACCAGCGGCACCGGCTCGGCGCAGGAGATCTCCGGATCGCGGTACACCAACGCCAGGTTTCCGTGCCGGTCGCCCACATAGAGCGCCCAGCTCCGCTCCAGCCACGGCTGGACAGTGGGCGTGAATGAGCACAGGTACGTGGCGTCCGTCCCCTCCGTGGGGTCGGCATCCGGCAACGGCATGGGGTCGCTGTACCAGCCGTACTGGCTGTCCAGCGCCTTCTCGCCGGTGACGGGAATGTTGGGCGTCAGCAGCGTAAGCGGCTCGTCGCCATCGACGCCTTTCGTCTCGTCGATCAGCCCGATGGGTCCGTGCGTCTGCCCGTGGTGCGCCGTGAACAGCGCCATCACCTTGTCGCTGTTGGGCACCGGCCGCGGGAACATGACGACGTTGGGCCGGATGGTGGCATTGCCGTAGTACGGCGCCACCTGCGTGCCGTCGGGGTGCATGGTGAACGGGTCGTGCAGCGAGGTGACCGAGCGCTCGTTGTACTCCCACCGGCCGTAGAGGATCCGCCCGTCGGGCAATACCGTCGGGTTGAAGTCGTTGAAGACGTTGAAGCTGAGTTGGCAAACAGCGGAGCCGTCGCCGTCCATCGCAAACAGCGTCGGCGCATGCCGGTCGCCGCCGCACATCACGAAGTGTTCCGACCGGTCGGAGGTGAAGCCGAGCTGCCCATTGGGCAGGTAGAACGGCTCGCAGTCGTTCTTCGGCCCGGAGGTGAGCTGCCGCAGCCCGGCGCCCTCGACGCCGACCTCGTACACGTGGTAGCTTTGCTTCCCGTCCCAGTTGTCGTTGCCATTGCCGAAGGAGAAGAGCAGCTTCCCGGCGTCCCAGTGGAGGCACACGTCACGGTAGACACCCTCGCCGAGCGAGTCCACCACCGGCGTCGCCGTGCCCTCGGGGCGCACCGGCGAGAGCCGGTAGAGCCCGCCGCCCGGGCGGTTGTAGAGGTGGTGTGCGTCCATGAAGGGCTGCTCCGAGAAGAACGGCTTCCGCTTCACGAACAGCAGCGAGTCGAAGTGCAGCCGCCAAAGCAACAACTCGTCGCGCAGCGCGCTCGCCTCCTCGAAGAGCGCCCGCCACGACCCCCCGCGCGACTCGGCGCGGTGCCGCAGCTCGGCCAGTCGCTTCGCGGCTGCGGCGTCCGGCGTGTCGCCCAGGACTTGCGCAACGCTCGTCAGGACCGCCGGCACGTCTTCCACGTGCGTGAACAGCGGCAGCCACCACGCGTCGGACGCCGACCCCGACTGCCCACCGAAGGAGACCGTGAGCAGCAGCAACCCGCCACCGGGGGAATCCAGCCGAACGGGGAGTGACACCGTCTGCTCCGCGCCAGGCGCGAGGTCGGCCGACTTCTCTTGGGCGGTGCCCTCGCCGTCACGCAAGAGAAATCGCAGCCGCAGCGTCAGCGCCAAGGGCGCCGCGCTCACGTTGCGCAGGGCGACAGGCAGTTCGTTCGCGCTCAGCCGGAAGTCGAGCGGCGCCTTCAGTTGCAGCGCGAACGGCGCACGCTGGCACCGGAAGCTGGTGAGCCCATCGAACTTGCGGCTGTACGCGTGGTACCACTGGTCTTTCGCGCCGCCGCCCGGATGCTTGTAGCCGACTACGGCTTCGCCCAGCGCGACCGTCTGTTGCTCCTTCGCGCCGCGGGGCGGCATTCGCACTACCTCCGCCTTGTCACCCGCAAAGCGCATCCGCGTCTCGCCGTCCCCCTCGGGCAGCAGCGTCAGCGGAATCGGGTTGGGCCACGTCGCCCACTGGCCGTTCGTCGGCAGGGGGAAGACGGGCGTCCGCTCCGCTTTGGGAGTCTCGCCTTCCCAGCGCGCCAGGATCGCCTCCCAGTCCCGGATGGCGGGAAGCGTCTCCCGGAAGTACCAGTCGCGTCGGACGACTTCCGGCGCAGACCACGAGCAGCGCGCCGTCACGGCACATAGCGGGACAACCAACCAGCTCAGCACACGGGCGCGTCTCAACACAGATCAAGCCTCCTGCCGCGATTGTAGCACGCTCGCTCGCCGACCTGCCGGGAACAAGGCATTGGGAGACGGCGTAGCGAACACGTCGCGATTGGCCCTGTAGCGCCCCTGCATGGAGAGAACTCAATGCCGCCACGCGTCCGTAACCGCCTGCTGCTGGTCGTGCTCCTCGTGGTTGCTGGGTGCCTGGCGTACATGAAGCACCGGCATATCGGCCCGGTACCCGTCGGCCGTGGCGCCGAGTCTGACGCCCCCAGTGCGCTGAGCCAATGGCCCTGGGCAAACGCCGGGCGCGACGAGCCGCACCGCGGCGTCTCACATTGGAGGACGCGCACCGGCGACGGCACTGCGCTCGACCTGCTGCGGTTCGACTTCTCCGTCAACCCCGAACTCCGGCTTGAACTGTACGACCAAGACGAAGATGACGCGACCCCGTTCGACAACCAGGTCGACTTCTGGTCGCGAGGCGTCGGGCAGGCGACCCGCCACCTGAACCGCAACGGCCGCGGGAGGGTGATCGCGGCGTGGAACGGGCTGTTCTTCTCCAACGAGCCCGGTGAGAGAGACCGACGATGGGCGCGGCACGTCGCGCCCGTCGTCCTGAACGGCAAGGCGCACTACAACGTCGGCAATCACCGGTGGACCTTCGGCGTCCAATACAGAGACGGCAAGCCGGCATTCAAAACGCTGCATCTGCCGGACAAGGGGACGCTCGAACGAGAGTTTGCCTTCGGCGCCGGAGGCGCGCAATGCTTGATCCGGGAAGGCGCTCCGCTCCAGCTCCAGCCCCCTCCGCGGCCGGGCGACAAGCCCCTGCCGCGGCCCGTGCCGTCCACTCCCCGGGAAGCCGGCCACATACCCGACGTCGATCATATTCGCACTTCCCGTACCTCGATGGGGTGGTCCCGCGACCAGCAGCAGTTCTACCTGCTGATCGTGAAGGAGCCGGACAGCGAAGTCGGCAGCGCGCTTGCCCTCAGAGGGCGCATTCCGGTCGTAGGCGGCTGGACCGTCGCGGACCTGCAGCGCTTCTGGCTATCCATGCGCGTTTGGGGCGCCGTCAACATCGACGGTGGCGACGTGACCCAGACGGTCTACCTCCGCGAGGACGGCGGCTACGAGATGGTCCCGCCACGCTGGGCGACGCCCGAGCCGCGGCTGACGTTCTCACCCGAGTTCCGCAAAGCACCGGGGGGCGGGACGTTGATGTACTTCTACGTCCGGGAGGCGCCGGGATAGGGTGTCCCGCGTTATTCCACCACGTCCCCCATCAGCATCAGTGCACCCGCGTACCAGGCGATATCGTCGTACTTCGCCGGGTTCTTGTCGAAGTCCGGCTTGTTGTGGTCGAAGAGGATCTTGCGCTTGTCGGGCTGATCGGGGGAGAGCTCCAGGTTGACGGTGTGCACTTCGTCCGGCAGGTCTGAGGCGATTCCAAGGGTGGCGAGGCGGGGGTAGGTGCAATACGGGTCAAAGCGCGGTCGCGTCACCGGGTCTTTGTCGTCGCGCTTCACGATGACCTGACCGCAGTCTGGACCGAGCAGGTCGTAGATGGCAGCGTACGTGCCCTTGAAGCGGAACGAGAGCGTCTCGCCAGCCTTGTTCACCTTCCACAAGCTGGGCACCCGGGTGCCGAACCCTTTGGCGAGCCCGTCCTTGTCAGGGTCGAGCTTCTGCCAACCGGCGCTGAGCTTGGCGCGGTCCAGCGGGACCATCTTGGCGTTCTCCCAGTTGCCGGCGTCCAAGGGGGCTATGAGCGCGTGCGGTCCCTGCTTCCCTGCCGGCTTGATCTTCTCCATGGACCGCACGACCGCCTCCAGGTAGAGCTGGTGACCGGTGTCGGGGTGCGGGTGCACGCCGTCACTTGAGAACAGGATCTTGCCCGCCAACGCCGCCTTCTCCTCGTCGGTCTTCGGGTCCGGCGCCTTGAAGACTACCTTGCCTTCCTTCTCCAGCCGGGCGACTTCGACGCCCATGTGGATGGACGGGATACCGTAGTGATTCGCCAGCGCCTCCATCGCGCTGGCCGCCCGGGGGTACTTGCCGCCCTGCAGGTCGCCCAACATGCCCTGGGTCAGCGTGTAGACGTAGCAGACGTCGGTCGTCGGGTCTGCCTGCCAGGTCTGCCGCACGATGCCTTCCATGGACTTGTAGATCCGCTCCGGCGGCGCACCGCCGTCATTCACGGCGAACTCCACGAACAGCAGATCCGGCTTGAACTGCAGCACGTCGTGCTCCAGGCGGAACACCCCGAGGTCCGACCCCGTCCCGCCGATGGCTGCGTTGATCTCGTCGATCTTGGCGTTGGGATACTGCTCGCGGAACCAGTTCAGCGTCTTCGGGCGCCAGCCGGGCTGGGCGGTGATACTCCCGCCCAGGTAGCCTATCCTCACGTCGTTGCCCGCCGCCAACTTCGCGTAGAAGTTAGGCAGTCCGGCTCGAGCCGTGCACTCCACCGCGTCCCGCAACGGGTAAGGCTCCTCAGCCAAGGCGAATACCTCCAACGAAAGCAGGGCAACGACACTTAGCAGCAATCCTGTCCGACTCATCCCTTCACTCCTCTATATGACACTACTTCGCCTTTGCGTCGGCCTTGCCGTCCGCGGGTTCCTTCTCCGGCGCTTTGCCCTCGCCTTTGCCTCCCGCCGCCTCATCCTTGGGCTCCTCGCCAAGGGGCGTCAGGTCGAACTTGGTCACCTTGCGCGGGGCGCAGACTTCCTTCCAGTTCTTGTACTCGGGTCCACCCTCGCGCTTGATCGTGGGCACATACACGGACTTGAGCTGCCCGGTCAGGTCATAGAAGGCCATCTGCAACTGGCCGGCGGCGTCTTTGGAGGTGACCGCCATCATCTTTGTGCCGCCCACGTCTGCGAGTTGCATGGAGAGGATCTCGGTTGTGTCGGCCGGGTGAGGCAGATAGGTGAGACCCTCCTCCCGTGAGTACTGGGCTTGGCCATACTTGATGCCCGCCGCCAACGTGCCGACGAGCAGCCCGACGATCAACAGTGCTTTGCGAAACCGGTTCATGCCGAATGCTCCTTGGTGAGTGGTGAGTGGTGACTGCGGCTGGCCGATGCCGCCGCCGACTCAGGTGGCGGCCAATTGTGCCATCACTTCGTTGGCCGCGGCAACGGTCGCCTCGATGTCGTCGTCAGCGTGAGCGGTCGAGACGAAGCCGCTTTCCCACTTGGAGGGGGCGAAGTAGAAGCCGCGTTCGAGCATGCCGCGGAAGTAGGCAGCGTACACGTCGGCATCGGAGCTGGCGGCGTCCGCGAAGTTGCGCACGGCGCGGTCGGTGAAGAACGGGGACAACATCGAGCCGACGCGGTTCAGCGTGGCGGTGACGCCGTGCCGTTGGGCCGCCTCGGTGAGGCCGGCTTCGAGCTTGGCCGAAAGGCACTCCAGCGTCTCGTAGATTCCGGGCTTCTGTAGTTGCTTCAGCGTGGCGATGCCTGCGGCCATAGCCACCGGGTTGCCGGAGAGGGTGCCGGCTTGGTAGACGGGCCCCAACGGGGCTACCTGCTCCATGATCTCGCGCTTGCCGCCGTAGGCGCCGACGGGGAAGCCGCCACCGATGATCTTGCCGAGCGTCGTCATGTCCGGGGTGATTCCGTACAGCGACTGCGCGCCGCCGTAGGCAACGCGGAACCCGGTGATCACTTCGTCGAAGAGCAGCACGATGCCGCGGTTCGCCGTCTCCTCGCGCAGCATCTCCAGGAAGCCGGGCGGCGGCGGGATGACGCCGCAGTTGCCGCCGACGGGCTCCAGCACCACGCACGCCACCTCGCCACCGACCTGGCCGAGCAGTTCGCGCACGCCGTCGGTATCGTTGAACTGAGCGGTCAGCGTGTCGGCGGCGAACGCCTTCGTCACGCCAGCGCTGTCCGGCACCCCCATGGTCAACGCGCCGGAGCCGGCTTTCACCAGCAAGGCGTCGGAATGGCCGTGATAGCATCCCTCGAACTTGAGGATCTTCTCCCGACCGGTGTAGCCGCGGGCCACGCGAATGGCGCTCATCACCGCCTCAGTGCCGGAGCTGACCATGCGGACGACGTCGATTGACGGCACCGCGGCCACCACCAACTCCGCCATCTCCACCTCGCCTGGTGTGGGCGCGCCAAAGCTGCTGCCCCTGCGGACGGCACCCTCGACGGCGGCCACGACCTCGGGATGGCAATGCCCCAGAATCAGCGGCCCCCATGAAGCGAGGTAGTCGAGGAACCGGTTGCCGTCCACGTCGTACAGGTACGCTCCCTCGCCGCGCTCAATGAACAGCGGGTCGCCGCCAACATAGCGAAATGCGCGGACAGGGCTGTTGACGCCGCCAGGGAGCAACTTCTCAGCTCGGACAAAGAGGTCGCGGGACTTACTGATGTTCATAGTCTGGGCTCCGAGTTCGGACGAGATGGGCCAAGTGAGTTGCTGAGGTCCTATGGGACCGATGGGACCGATGGGTCCCATTGGTCCTATGCTGTTGGGCTGGCGCCAAGCTCCACCCGCATTTCCTCCAGGAACGCCGTCAGGAACGCATGCCGGCGTTCGGCCAGCTTCCGCGCAGACGCCGTGTGGAAGGTATCTTTTAGCTTCAGCAGCTTCGAGTAGAAATGGTCAATCGTGTACCGGTTGTCGTCAGGTTCGCGTCCGGCCGTGCAGAACGGGTCGTCAGGTGAGTACAGCCGTCGCCCGGTAACCGAACTCTTGGCGAAGCACCGGGCGATGCCAATGGCGCCGACGGCGTCGAGGCGGTCGGCGTCTTGGAGGATCTTCCCCTCGATTGCCGCCGGCACTTTTCCGTCGCGGTAGCGGTGGTCTCCAATCGCATCCAGCGCGAGGGCCGCCTGGTGGGCGCTCAGGCACGTCCCTGACAGCAGCGGCGGCGCCAACTCGACGGACCGCCGCGCGTGGTCACCCTCGCCCGGGACGGTGCGGCCCAGGTCGTGCAACAGCCCCGCGGCGCAGACGACGGCTGCGTCAGCCTGCTCCTCGCCGGCAAGCCGCAGCGCCGTCCGGGTCACCCGCTCGACGTGGTCCCAGCAGTGGCCGGCGTCCAGTTCCGGAGCCGTCATCTTTGCGGCGGCGACGAAATACAGCTCACGGAACGCCTCCGGCACCCAGCCCGGAACCGGCCGTTCATCACAACGCGTCATCCCCCTCCTCCCGCCGCTTGCCAGCGCGCCACGTCCTTTGCCCAGTACGTCAGGATCAGGTCGGCGCCAGCGCGCTTGATGGCGGTGAGGATCTCCAGCGCCACGCGCTGCTCGTCGATCCAGCCGTTGGCGGCAGCGGCCTTCACCATGCTGAACTCGCCGGACACGTTGTAGGCGGCCACCGGCAGATCGGTCATTTCCCGGACTTCGCGGACGATGTCGAGGTACGCCAGCGCCGGCTTGACCATGACCATGTCCGCGCCTTCCTCAATGTCCAGCGCGACCTCCCTCAGCGCCTCGCGCCGGTTGGGCGGATCCATCTGGTATGCCTTGCGGTCGCCGAACTGGGGCGCCGAGTCGGCGGCCTCGCGGAACGGCCCGTAGAACGCCGAGGCGTACTTCGCCGAGTACGCCATGACCGCCACGCCCTGGAGGCCGTTCCCGTCGAGCGTCTCCCGAATCGCGGCCACGCGGCCGTCCATCATGTCGGACGGCGCCACGATGTCGGCCCCGGCCTGCGCCTGGGTCAACGCCGTCTTCGCCAGCAGGTCAAGCGTCGGGTCGTTCAGCACTTCACCGTCCTCGGCGACCTCGCCGCAGTGCCCGTGGGAGGTGTACTCGCACAGGCACACATCGGTGACGACAACCAACTCCGGCACGGCCTGCCTGATGGCCCGCACCGCCTGCTGCACGATGCCGTCTTCCGCATAGGCGCCGGTGCCCAACGGGTCCTTCGACTCCGGGATTCCGAACAGCAACACCGCCGGGACACCCAGCGCGGCCACCTCCTCCATCTCGGCAGGCAGCAGATCCACCGACCAGCGGTAGTTGCCCGGCATGGAGCTGATCTCGTCTTTCACCCCCGTTCCGGGGCAGACGAACAACGGGAAGATGAGGTCGTCCACGGAGAGGTGCGTCTCGCGGACCATGCGGCGGAGGGTGTCGCTGCGGCGCAGGCGGCGGGGGCGTTCGGTGGGGAAGGGCATGGCGGGTCACTCAGTCGTTGTGGGAGGGGTAGTTGTTCGGGTTCTCGGTGGACAGACCTTCGGCACGGGCGCACTCGCAGAGGCGCTCGTCGGCGGAGACAAAGGTGAGCGGCGGAAGGCCGGCGCGCACGAAGCCCTCGCTGACCCGGAGAGCAGTCGCAAGCTGGACGGCATCATAGGCGCGCAGGGGGTGCATCTTCAGCAGCACAGTGGCGCGCGTGACCACGGCTCTCGTGGTTTCCCAGACCTTGTACTCCCGTTCGCAGCACTCGGCAAAGCCCGTGATCAAGGCGTCGCGCTCCGCTGCCGTCAGGCTTCCCTCTCGGCAACGTCGACACAGCGCGCTGGTCACCTCGGCGACCACCACGCGAGCTACATGGAGGGAGCGCGCCTGGGCCGTCGCACACCGCCGTCGTACCCAGTCGGAGCCAGTCTCGGAGACGTGGCGCTTGACCAAGGCCGAACTGTCGAGAAACTGATCCACAGTGTGGTGTGGTTATCTGCGATCCTGGATGATCAACTCGGACAGCGGTCCCAGTTCGGTCGCCTTCAGTGCGAGCCGACGCCATTCGGCGGGGCTCAACCGGAGGTTGTCGATCCGTCCCGCGATCTCGATGCGCTCTCCATCCGGCGCCACCTCGCCGGCAGCCTCCATTTCCGCCATCAGCCGTGCTCGTCTCTCCGCCAGGTCCTCCTCTCCCGTCTTCGCTTTCCGGGCGGGCGCGACTGGGCGCGGCTGCCTCTTCGATCTCGCCTTCTGGGTTGTCGTCGGGACAGCCGACGACGCTCCTTGGGAAGCCATGGATGATCCACTCCTCTGCTTGCCACCCCGCACTTCTGCCTATTCTGCCACTTGCTCGTCCCGGCGGCAAGCCAGCGACCCATGCCGCCCCACTCCACGCGCTCGCAGCAGCGCCCGCTGGGAGACCGCGCATTTCCCACGCTGGCAGGACTCCGAACGGTGGAGCGCGAACGTAGAGGCGCCCGGGCCAGGCGGCTGCTTGCCGGGCGAGGGAGGTCGTCGATGCTCTGCCCGTTCTGTCTGGGCAAGACGCGGTTCAGCAAACGAGTGGTGACAGGCACGCGCTGGCCGGTGTTCCTGTGTCCGCTGTGCAACGAGCAGATCCCGGCGCTCTACGCTAACGACTACCGTCGATACCCGCCCGTGGTGGCGAGCGCCCTTGGGTTCCGGCAGCACGGGAAGACGGTCTACCTCGCTTCGCTGTTCCACGCCTTGAAGCGGCTGAAGCTCGCGGACCACTGGACCGAGTTCTTCACCATGGCGCTCAATGAAGACAGCCTCGACACGGCCTACGAGAACGTTGGGTTGCTGGAGCAGGGCGAGCTGCCCGACTCGACCCCCAAGAACTTCCCTCGGCCGACTATGGTGCGCCTCAACGGCGTCCCGCAACACGCCAACTGCACGCTGCTGTGCTACGACACAGCAGGCGAGTGCTTCGAGCGGGCGACAGAACTGGTGTAGTTTGCCGGGTTCGTCCGGCGGGCGCGCACGGTGATGCTGCTGTTCAGTCTGGCTGATTTCCGGACGCCGGACCACGAGATGCACCAGCTCCTCAACAGCTATGTCGTCGGTATGGGCGAGTTAGTACTACAACCGTACTTGGCGCGAATGTGCTCGGCGAGGGTCTCCTGACCCCGCCGCTCCCCGGACCGACAGGTCTCCTCGAATCCCGTGGATTCGCAGCCCTTTGAGACCTTCCGGTCAAGCGTTTCGGGGCGGTCGGAG
>Ga0100391_1002438_pt1 | contig 19675 bp, 13 predicted proteins | sample CryGeymeta201515_FD_81541 | JGI IMG/M metagenome (GOLD analysis project Ga0100391, IMG submission 81541) | Groundwater microbial communities from Crystal Geyser aquifers in Utah, USA - Crystal Geyser metaG 2015-15 | ecosystem: Environmental > Aquatic > Deep subsurface > Groundwater | place: USA... | reverse complement strand
GGTGACTAACAGTAGTTAACATGGTAAAAACTAATCAAGTTTTACTGTATAAGTACTAGTGAAAATCCAGAATCCCTTAAATGGTAACAGTCAGCCAACGTTAACTGTCAGCCTTACTCTAGAAGTACATAAATAAAAAATAAATTGATTATGCTTGCGTGACCCCTAACTCTAATTTATCTCCCAGGATTGACAAAGGCATCATCAAAGAAACAAACGCCGCTTCGCACCAACGATTCGATTCAAGATCTCCGCCACTGTCAGAAAAGCTTTAGTGCCCAAACTCTGCGATGAGACTCCTCCCTCGCAATGCTTCCTGGCTCTGCAGGGATTTCTGTTGATGACTCCATCAAATGAGACATCCACTGATGCCCAACCGGTTTGCAGAAAGGAATGAACGAGGTCAATGGAGCAAGTCGTGTTTGGATTTTTTTCCAAAAAGTATTCTTCCACGCTCTCGCAAGAGGCTGTGGCAGCATCTAGGAAACCGCTGTACCTAGTCAATTTGTTGTAATTGCTGTGAAGAAAGATAGACCCCAGCAGCACTACGCATTCCGTTGTGGAGGTGGCACAACGACTTTGCTGACATGCTCGGATTGATCTTACATAAGCTTTGTTCAGAGGTCCACTGATGGCATGAACATCGCTTCCGTTGAGAACATCAAAGTGACAAACACTTTCCAGGCCTTGAATAGCGCTAGGTTGCTCCATATTCCTTGTAACCAAACCAGTGGATTCCCCAATGAAAAAATCTGGTTCATCCTTATCGTCATGAAGGACCCATTCCATTATTGTACCTAAAATATCCGCATATCCCTCATTAAGGCCGCCTGATTCAAAACCGCTTGCCAGACGACTTGTGTGCCATGTAACGAAATGTGATATCTCGTGCGCAACAATGTCTGGCGATACCATGGCGCCGGCCCTTTGACAATCGCAGTCTCCAAAATAGAGCGTATCTTGTTGGCCCCGAAACAGGGCGTTGCAAAATTCAGTGTCGTAGTGCACAAAGGCACGGAGAGGCCTTGGATTGCGTGATAGGTAGTTTCCACCCAAGATTCCGAATTGATCGTCGAGAAATTGCATAGTTTTGGTTGCAACATATTGTACGTCGTGCCTGGCATTGTTGCACCGATCCATGATTGGAGATATTTGACAATTGTCTTCCTCGACTGAGCTTTGACAGTCGTACGTACCTCCCCAAAAGAGAATTGGAACGGGTCCAGTACTGAAGACGGGTGTGCCATCTAGGATTGCCTGTCCACTGACACAAGGCATTTGCTTGTTGGTATTATTAAGGTACAGAGACTGTAGCGGACACGAAGAAAAGTCGTTGTTCCATTTAAATTTCTCATTAGAATTCTTCCTATCGCTGTCACAATTTAAACCGCTGTTGGTTTGTATTTGCCCATTTGTTGCCGCTACAGAAGAGTTTTGGTGGCGCTGGGTGGAAACGTCAGTGTTAGTACGAAGGCGTGCATTTCGTCGATGGCCCGGCTGCGATGGCACAATGTTACTAATCTCTCGCTTTCCGTCGCTGTAACCCCCAATTTGGCAGTCACAAAGGACTTGCATATTCATGGCATTCACCACGACTTCATACAGTTGAACCTGCTGACTATTACTTCCCTTGGGCGACTTTACCAACACATCTCCAAAGTAGACCAAATAATCTCCAAGCAGTGTAGGATATATTTCAAGAGCAACACTCCGGCCAACTTTCGTTATGGAAACATTATAATGGTTCGCAATGGCTTGTCGTGCCTGTTCGGGTGTAGTCTCGTGTTGCAGCATTTCGTCCGAAACAGAAATATTTCGGAAGAATTTTCCACGAATCTTGGTAGATTGCTGGTTTTGCTGGACACAGGTACCAGAAATATTGGCAGTTGACTCCTTACAATCTGTATTGGTCGTTTCAAAAGTCGTCACAACAAGATTTGATCCGTGGACCGGTAGGCCACGGTAAGTGGCCTGCAGTCGGGAACTGGACAACAACGTCACCTTGGAAAGGTTACTGCTACTGTCTGTCAATGACGACCGCGATGAGTGTTTGGATCGAGGCCGTTCAATTTTGCGCGCTTGTGAAATGCTATATCCTGTTTGCTTTTCTTGTGGTGATTGTCGTTCTTCTCCAAAAGTAGTCGTCTGGAGTATGCTTGCATCATCTTCTTCTGACAGTGAAATCAACCTAGATGTATCTAGCCCGAGTCCTTTGCACTGCCCTACTGAAATGCCAGACTCTTCTTCTGAATTTGATATTCGCTGAGCCAAAATTTGGTTGCCGGATATTCGAATGCTAGTCCACACCACCAACAGAAAATTGCTCACTTTCATGCTTCCTATTCCTTCACACTCGATGTTTTTCGACGAATAATACAACAGAAAGACGTCTCGAGATCACAGCCTCTTCCTTCTCGTCTGATACAATGTACGTTATTTTCTCAAGTAAAAAAGTTGAGTAGCATTTGGCTGGACTTTCCAAAAAAAGGACGCTTAGACGCAGGAACGTGTGAACAAAAGAAAACTAATTATTTCTTGTTTTTGTTTGGGAAAAAATGAGCGATAGATATTATGTATGTCATCGATGAAAACCAAGGAGGATTACGATAACCCATTCTTGGTAACCCTAAAACTATGTTGTACGCACACACGTTCGCCTTCAGTTTTGGTAAAAAATTCGGCATCGCGCACTGCCACAATCGCGTGGGTCTCACATTTTTCACCCACTGGTTGCTACGGTGCAGATTGCAGGCAATCGTACATGGCCAACCTAATTTTTGGATGGTTCCGACTTTGATGCGAGTACAACAACTACAACATCAACTAAATCGGATACCATACTTTGGAGAGACGGAAAAAGTATCCTAGGTGAATTACTTGTATACCAACCAAACGGAGCAACCAAAGAAGAGGATGATGACAATAAAAAATGACAGAATACTTCTGCTCCAAACAAGCCCATGCCGCACACCACCAAGAATAATTTGCCAGCTGAAATTTCTGTACACACTGGCTCTATGTGTGCTGTTATCAATTATTTATCCTGGAGTTTGTGCCACAGAGTCTCGGGAGGCTAATGTTGAAGTGGATTTAACTCCCGACGATTTCAATTTTGATGACGAGAGCCAAGGCGGAGATTCTCGTCGATGTATAGGATTGCAAGCCAACTTCGAAAAACTCAAAGATATTCAAAGGGATGATCTGGAAAAAATTGCAAATCCGCAAGGCAACCGCAAGTTCAGTATCTTTTCGCAGACTGCCATTACTCGGGCAGATTCGACGGAAGTCATGGCAGACCGGATTCGCATGTTCGAGACCATTGAGAATGTTCCCATTCGCGGCGCCGATGCGGTCGTGAGCTTAAAGGGGTGCGAGGAATTTATCTGTCCCATTGAAGTCAAAGGATTAGCTGGAAAGACTTTCACCGATATCAACGTGACGGCGGGATATACTACAGATACTACCGAGGAACAAGTGATCGAAAAACTCATGCAAGTATTTGGCGCAGACGCCGATGGTGTGGGAGCCTTGTCCTTGGAAGTTTATGTTGCTACCGACAGGGACTACCTCGCTTATTTCACAGATGTTCTCGTTGAAAGAGATGATTCTATGCGATACTATACTGTCATTGTTGATGCACATTCCTCGGCTATTCTGTCGATTTGCAATATGCTGGGATTTCCTCAAGCCCAGGATCAGCAACCTGTCCAGCGCTACCTGAGAAATCTACAGCAAGAAACAACAACAGTAAGCGTGAATGGAATCAACTGTGGTAGCTGTGCTGGTGATTCGGGAGATATTACTTGGAGCAATGAATACTCGAGCTGTCCTATCAATACACTTTACCTGAATGACGAAGGACGTGAAACAACCTGTTTAATAGGCAAAACCGAGGACGGGAAATCTGTATTTGGGGCCGGACCCGTGCCCTCTCTGTATTGGGAAGGAACACAAGACTGCAAATCGACCACCAGTCAGTGCCAGACAACTGTTTTGCCAGAATGCAGTGACGCAATCAGTGATGTGCAATACGGTGCCATCAAAACATTGACGTACTTTCAGGAGTATCTGGGGATCATGGGAGGACTGAGACTCAGCAGCAGCGATCCAGTGCCAATCAAGGCAAATGTGCATTACAGTAGAAGTTACTGTAACGCATTTTATCGCTTCAGTTCCAATACCGTCTTCTTTGGGGATTGTGACTGTAGTTACTGGACTCCACTGACATCAATTGATATTGTGGCTCACGAGGTAAGAATGTTGAGGGACGGTCCAATCGGCAATTGATTCTTTATTATCCTATCGCCTGACCACTATGTTAAATGCTTTCGTCTAGATCGCACACGGCGTCACAAAGCACACCAGTGGACTGGAATACCAGTACCAATCCGGTGGCTTGAACGAAGCCATGTCGGATGTAGTAGGTACTGTCCTGGAATTCATGTTGGATGACTTCAACGATACACCTGATTTTACCGTCGGTGAAATGTTGGGGAATAAGTTGCGAAGTATGGAGTACCCGGGCGAAATCAGTTCCGCAATTTCTTCCGCGTGCGAATACAGAAGCACTCTAGATGTTCACAGTGCCAGTGGTCCACCCAATAAAGCCTTCGTCCATGCTATACGACAATGCGAGAGCAATGGGTGCAGCGACTTGAAGGGATGCACAATTTTGATCGGAACAATTTTTATGTACGCTAACATTGAGAGCTTGACAACCTACAGTGGCTACCAAGATGCTGCCAAAGCAACGTGTGGTATTGTGAATGAGTTTTATGCGGCAAAATCCCCAGCTACTAAGTGCAGTGCCGACTATGTTACAACCTTTATCCGGCAAGGATGGATTTCAATTAATATTGCACTAGATGCGACTTGCGAACAAGTATTTGACTGCTGCAGTGATAATTGTCCAGAAATTTCACCGGCTTCGCTAGGACCAACGCCCAACCCTACTCCTGGACCACCAACAACACCATCTCCAAGCGATTCCCCAGTGGCAGGACCTCAGACAATCTCGCCAACTCTTGATGCACCACCAGAGCTAGAACCAGAGGAAGAAGGCGACCAAAATATCATCCTACGTATATACCAGTGGTTGAGCGGTCTCGTTAATTCTGTCGCTGAGCCCGTCGTCTCCATATTTCAGGGAAGAGACGGAAGTCAGGAGCCAAAAACATAGAATCAAGGACAAGGTCTGCATATAGAATTCATTCCAGCGAATGTTTACAGAACCATATAGCTGCAAACAAATGCTTTTTATTCCAATCAAACTGCTAATCTGGCTGTGTATCTAAATATGTGGTTGCAGTGTGCGTTGATGAATATGTTCCTATTTCAATATGTCAAAAGTGTCTATAGTTTGACGACTCGCTGCAAACAGCACAAGTTCCATTTGCGCCTGCGCCTTTGAGGATCCCCCCATGTGTGTACTCGAAAACGTCGGGTTTGGCGTGCCAATCTATCTCTTCTTGTCTCCAGCGTATCCCATTGTGCGTTTGTAGGTCAATCGTTCGCTGGGTGTCACTCTGTCTTTGGACCAGTTTGCGCTGCTTGTTCGTCGAATGTAACGAGAGCGCTTACTGTTAAAGATAGCTCCAAGATCACAAGTTTCAACCTCTGGGAATATTTCATCGGGATCGAAAAGTCCTTGTCCTTGCGAAAATTGCTTTTCCAGAGCAGGAATAAGGTTGGATCGTTGCGCCCATTCAGGAATCTGAAGATTCAAGTTAAGGATATGAAATATGAGCTAAAGGCAATGCACGCGAAGACTAAGGCTTCCACGACTAACGTACCTTCTTTCTTGTATTCGTGTCATCCTCACTTTCACTCTCGCTTTCACTCTCGCTTTCACTGTCCTCGCGATCAGAAATTTCGTACGTATCCATGGGAGACAAAAGCTGTGGACGCAGCTGAGCAAGTGCATCCGGTGTCGCTGCATCTTTGACTGTTTTCGCAGCCTGTTGGTTCGGAGAAGCCTGACTCTTATTTGCTTCCGGTAGTGGTGTTGCCTTGGCACTTGATGTTTGGTCAATGATGCCATCCGGTTTGACAAAGGTTTGGGCACCAATGGCAGCCGTCCCATTTTTGATCACATTGAATGTTTTCACAGCAGACGCGAAAGGGTTAGAGGCAGCCTGCGTTTGGTTGCGAGCGGCAGCTTTTTCTCGCATCTTAGTTGCCAGTTGATTTCTCTTTTTTTCGTCCACGGTAGCCGTTGTGGTCTTGGGGGCTGAAAACGAGGTCAACGTAGAATCATTGGTGGCTGACAATGTTTTCGAAACAATGGACGGTCCGTTCTTTGTCACTGCTTTACTCTATTGAATATAAATGGTGGAAGAAGCATGAGTAGAATGCAGACGTCATAAACATAGCAAAAAAAAAAAGACAACATAACTCGTACCTTTCCACGCATTTCAGCTAAGCGAGCCTTACGAGCTTCATTGCTGGCTTTGGCCGCAGACGACAACGCCGAGCTTGAACCTGAGGTGTTACTGTTCAAGAACCGGTTCGGTTTGACTCCTCCCGAAGCTACAGCGGAAGCGGTCGTAGCGGACGAGGAAAGTCCCATTCCGGGACGTCGAGCGGTGGCTGCAAGTTTTTCTGCCTTTTGATGGACTTGTTCTTTTATACTGGTCGAGTCATGCTTTGAAACGATTGGGTCTGTTTTCTCCTGACTTTTGTGCAAGGATGAAGAAGAACGATGCGACGGTTGGGTTTCGGCTCGTGACTCGGGATGTTCCTTGGGCTGCATTGGGACCTGTGTCCGCTGCTTGATCAACCAACCTAATTTGGAAGGTGTCGTTGTTGACTTTGACTTGACGGGAGATTTGCTGGTAGAGGCAACCGTAAACATTTGAATGGCCGATTGTACGCGCTTCTTGATGGGCGATTGCTTTTCGGTTTGTCTTTGACTGAGAAAGTTTTCGCTTGGTCCATCGTTACTAGGAACTTCTATTTCGACTTTTTCGTTGTGGTCTACACTGGAAAGAATGGGCATCTGTGTAGTCGATGCAGATTCCGAGGTGACGCACACGTTTGCTGTGGGCAGAGACTCTTGACTGATCTTACGATATGCCTCGGGCTCGAAGTTGTTCACGTTACTGGTGTCTTGACCTTGTTTTGAAGGAGTACTCTGCTTCTGAAATGATGGCTTCAAATTATCTTTACTCATTTCTTCATCGCAGTCCATCATTGAACTTCTTTTTGCACTGTCGGTACTGGACACATCCAAAGCTTCCTTCTTGCTGCTAGATTCGTTCGTGTCTTGAGCTGGCTCGATTTTCATTGCAATACTACTTGATTTTATGCAATCGGTACCGCCTTTCTTGTCGTTCGCATTCGTCTCGCTGTTGGGACTTTTAGCTATTTCCTCTTGCACTGGGGATTCCCCACTTGATTCGGGTTTCATTTTCGACACTTCTGCATCCTCAACAGGATCCAAATCTTGCGTTTTGTTGGAGCTTTGTCGTGATACTGGATCCTCAACACTATTTTCGGAAGATTTACTGTCGTTGAATGTTGCAACTGTAGGTTCCCACTTCGTGGCTGCACTGACTGCAGCAGTCTCGGCGGGCGGACTCAAAGTAGGAGGCTGTTCCAATACAGTATACGCTTCCAAGAGTCGTTTTTGCAAGTCCCTTTTCAATCCTTTGGTTTCCTGACCCTTGGACTTCAGTTCCTTTCGCAAATCTACCACACGCATGCTATTAACCTTTCGTTTGACCACAGAAGGAGGGGGTTTAATGAGTACTTTGGATCTTTTGTTGCTGTTATGGGGTGAATTCTCCTTGTCGACGATAGGCGAAAGAACGGAGACTTGTTTGGCATTGTTGTTGTTGCTGCTATTGTTGCTATGATACGATGATGGCAGCAAGAGGTTATTGTTGCCATTGCTTTTGTTGGCGCTTGTGGTGCTGTTCGGCTTGGCCCTTTTGTTGTCGTCATGAATGGAAATACCCGTTCCTTCGACGATCTTGCGCTTTGCCGACTTTCCGTTTAAAAGGACAACAGAGACACAGGAAGTAAGTGACGGGCGTCATTGAATATTAGAACACTGCACGTAACTCGTCAAAAGAGCTCAGAAAGCGACCGGCAATGAAGTGAAACTTACAGCAATGGCATCGTCCAACCACCGACTCGTTGCCTCCATCTTGTCTTGTAAAGTCACGAGTGAATCATTGTGTTTGATGTGAACTGCATCGGCAAGTCCATGTATCAATCCTGGTACTGTAGTGCGAGGCATCGTTTGTTTGCTTGCGATTTTGCTTGGATTGGACTTTGGATACGGTTTCTGCGTTGGTCGGTTTCTTGGTTCGTTGGTTCTACTGACCGCGGTTGTCTATTCCTCAGCTTAGATGAAGAAGAATTAACTACGATAAGTCGACAAGGCTTCTTGGTTTGCCGGAAACGTTGCCTTGCAATCTTGTTGTGGTTTGATGTTTCGACGTCTTCTGATAATTGTCGCAGCAATACCAAGCTCACAAGTCGGTGTATTTTGTGACAGTTGATGTTTGAGGAAGCTCGGCAAACGGTTTACTGTAATGATAAAATGTCTTACTTAGGGAGTTCAGGAGTTGTTTGCGCCAACGAATGCAGGCGCGCAAGTTTTGATCAAGTATGCGACTTATGTTTTAGAAATCATGCTGCTACTACTACTAGTAGTAGCTACTGTAGTTAGTAGTAGAGAAGAAGAGAGTATGGTGGTACCGTTGTTCTGAGTACTACTACTGGTACTAGAGTAGTAAACTCTGTAGCTCGAATTACCAGGTAGAATCATCAAAATTCGCAGTTAAACCAGATCTATCATCAACCAGCTACAACTGCTACTGGACTGCTCACTACTAGGTTTACTACAGTCATGTTCGATGGGTGAACGGCGTAAGACTTTAAAAAAATTCAAAGCAAGATGCATTCCGAGCGAGCGCTCTCTAGTGCCCAAACAAAATGGGCCCGCACACTCTAGTTTAAGGTTACAGCAAGGGGTTTAATGAGACTAACTTTGGGGATGCTGGGAACCTTGCTACGGTACGCATTTCTGTCTAAAGTTTGTTTGCGCGATAAAGATACTGCAGAAAAGTATGAACAGAATGCTTCCTCTGGCAGACGGGTGCTGATAGTCGAGCTCTCACAATCTATCTGTCTAGTAGTAGTAGTAGTAGATGCATCGCTATCTGCTTTTTGGAATGGCGCTGAAGTTCTACTACTAGTACTAGTAGATTACTACTACTACTACTTGCCTGAAGTGGTCATCATCATCAGCCACTAACCAAACCAGTTCTCCAGAAAGAATCTATTGGTACCATACGTATAATAAGCAAGTAAATTACTACCAGGTACTACTAGAGCAGCAGTAGAGCTTTCTCCCTCAGCCACCAGGCTACGGGTACTGGTACTTGGTCGTAGTAGACTAGTAGTACCAGGTAAAAGCTAGATTCGAATTGCTACCAGGTAGACTACTCTACCATACCTTTTACCAGCAGTACTACTGGTACCAGGTACCACTCCGAGTAGAGTACTAGTAGTACCAGGGCCGGAGGAATGCTACTCTACTAGTACGGTAGCCAGCTGCAGTAGTTGCCAGATCTATGCATCTCATTCTGATGGCCATTGTATTTTGGTTCACGACCATCAGATTTAACCGGATGCAATTTTCTTTCAATTCTATTATTTATTTTGAAAACTTGATCGTTGAAAGTAAAAAACACTTCTTGGTGGTTCACTTCATGTACTACTACTACCGGCTGGTGGTACCAGGGGGTACCAGGGTACTACCACTCCGGTACCAGTACCTGGTACCTGTACTAGTCGCAGCTAGACCCTAGTAACTGGTACTACCACTACTAGCATGTCTTCGGACACGTCGCAACATTCCATTCATTTACCAGGAAGAACAGGTAGAAAGAACCTTTGATTGAAAATCTCCTAATTAGGAGACTTTTAAAAGTCTCCTATTTCTTTTTCATAAATTTCCTAAAACTCTTCTAATTATGGTGAAACGCTCCTAGTACTGTTGACTAAACTCTCCTAATTAAGAAAAAAGCTCTCCTAAATGAAAAATAAAATCTCCTGATTCCTCTAGTTAATATCTAGCTTATAAAACAAAACTCTCCTAATTGAGAAAAAACTCTCCTAATTAAAAAAAACTCTCCTAATGTCTCAGAAAATCTCCTAATTAAACTCTCCTAAAACTCTCCTAAATATTTTTCTTAACTCTCCTTATTGAAAACTGGAGTATGACCTCAAACACTACTCTAAGTGGATAGTACCGTCTCTCCCAGGGTCGTCGGACACGTCGCAACAATCCATTCATTTACCAGATACTGTAGTGGTACTGTACCTGGTACGGTACAGTAGTCTAGTGTTATTTCTTTTTACGAGTACCAGGGTAGTACTACTACTGGTACTACAGTAACTGGTAGGAGCAGTACTAGTACTATGGTACCTGGTAGTACAGTCCCACTAGTACTAGTAGTATTAGTACATCAGTAGACTAGGCTAGTAGGAGTAGCTACTACTAGTACTACTTCTTTCACAAGCGGAAGCAAACAATTATTACCAGTAGTACACTTGCTTTGTTCAAGAGTATAAATCCCTTTATTCATACGGTAATACCAACAAATGTTCCTTTGAAGTTTGAAGACATCTTACGCGCTTCCCCATCGTCCTCGCAGTACACTACTACCAGTACTTACCTTTTACCTTTTACACAATACCACTTCCACAAAAGTTATCCTTCCTTCCTTTTTTTTGGGCACAGTTTGATCAAGAAAATATACGCGATTTATCGTCGGTCCTTAATTCTGAACTGCTATGGGTGTTTTGAGGCGCAAGAGCCCCTTGTTTCAACGCAAGTCCAGCCGCAACGTGTCTGCCATTGAAGCGGAGGTGGAGGATGTAGTTCAGCGGTCTCCCTTTTTAGGAGCTGTCGCCGAGCACCAACAGCAGCAGCAGCAGCAGCAGCAATCGGCACTGCCCAAGGAGGTGGAGCGCGTCTCTTCTGATTCTCGCATGCCGGCCGCATTCTCGCGCAAAGAACTGCAACTAGGCCAGCTGTTAGGAACCGGAAGCTTCTCCGCCGTGCACTCCGTCAGCGGATATAACCTCACAGCCGACAAGAAATGTAACAGCAGAAACAGCAGGCCAGGTAGCTGCAACAGTAAAAAGTGCAAGCAAAAGAAACGATCGTTCAGCTCGTCATCGTTTTCAGACGATTCCTGTTCGTGCTCGATTGGTTCTCCCTCTTCTGCTTCCTTTTTTCTGGGCTCGTTTCGGCAGCATCAACAACAAGGCGCAAATAGACGTGTGGTGCTTTTAAAATCTACTTTTGAAGCTATTGAAACTTCGCGCTACGCTGTCAAGATGGTGAAGAAGGAGCTGAAGAATAAGCCCCATTTTCGCCGCGCGGCAGTGGATTTGATCGTCGAAGCCAAGTATCTGGCTGCCTTGGACCACCCCAACATTATCAACTTGCGAGGAATTGCAATTGGCGAATCATCTGGATTCGTCGATGGCTACGATGGCTTTTTTATAATACTCGATCGTCTCCACGAGACTCTCGAAGGTCGTATTGATTCTTGGAAGCAATATCCTCGAGGAAGCCTCCAACATCAACACGACTTGTTGATCTTGCAGGCAGAGTATGCTTTGCAACTTGGAAATGCCTTGGTGTACCTTCACGATCGACGGATCATGTTTCGTGATCTGAAACCCTCCAATGTTGGTTTTCTTTCCGAGGACCCCAACAGAGTCCAGTTGTTTGACTTCGGTCTCTGCCGTGAACTCCCTCGCGAAAGTAACTCCAACAGCAACGATAATGACAGCATGTTGTTCCGAATGTCTTGGGCTGGAACCTATCTCTATATGGCCAGTGAGGTGGTCAACCAACAAACTTACAATTTGAAATGCGATGTCTACTCCTGGGCCTTTTTGTTTCACGAAATGATAGCCCTGGCTCGTCCCTTTGGTAATTACTCGAAATCTGAACACAAGGAATTTGTCTGTGAGATTGGTCAACGCCCTTCGGTTGTGCATTACAATCTTACTTTATCATTGCAGGAGCTGCTACGTCAAGCCTGGGCACATGATCCCAAAATGCGATCGTCTATGCGGCAAGCCTGCCAGCAATTGGAACCGATCCTCCGCGGATTGCGCTGCCAATAGCAGCAACCGCTGGAAAAGTTGCCTAAAAAATGATAAGGTCTTGACAACGAAATTTCCTCTTGAATTGTCGTAAAGCATGCGGTTTTGGACTTGACCCGACCTTTTGTGGTCCACCGAAGAGAACGTTGTCTGTTCGCACAAAGGCACTGTATGTATTATATGACCGACTGGCCATAAGTCAAATTGCACTGTCACGCCGCTATGGCTTGGAACGAAAATGATTGCTCAATAAAACAGCGGCATGAATAAATAAGCTGTAAACTTTAACAATAGTGTAAAACTTGTGAGCTACATTTGCTAAGAACACTGTAGGCTCCACTTTGCAAGTCCACTAGAGAGACTTGAATTTCAGCTGCACATGCTTCTTGAGACAGTTCCGCCCACAATACGTGAATGTGTATTTGGTAAAATACTCGCCTTCGATAGGTTCAAACATCTCTTTGCAAACAGAACAGGGCAAATATTGTTTGGGTTTTTCAGGTTTTGCGGGAGGCGTCCACCATTGCAGCAATCGTCGAGGATTTTCGTACACCATGATGTGTATTTGTTCCCCAGAAATGCCTTTTTGTTCCAACCGCGGTAATAATTCTTCAAAGAGCACACAATACCCAGGACCACCGTACTTTCGATACTGCAACCTCGTGCAGATCCCACTCGACAAGACAATCTGATGAACATAGGCCGGATTCCTTTGGAGTAAGCCGGAAATGCCATTGACAGCATCCATCAACGTTGGAAAATCTCCATCAAAATCAAAGCATGCCGAGGAAAGTGAAAATCGATCGATGCTAATGTTCACGCCTCGGCTCAGTACTTGCTCGAGCGGTTCAACTTGTTGCTGTGTCTTTGGCCTTGACCGGAACGCACATAAATCCATGTGCGACAGTACCGTTTGACACAGATTTCCACCACTGGATTTGATTTGATCAATAACCGAAAGTAGACACTGTTCCGGTGCCGCAACGATCAGAGGTGCCTTGGTAATCCCTTGCACGACGGCACAAGCCCGCAATTCTTGTCGTTCCGATGAAGTGAACGCCTCGGAGATATTGACCTCTCCAATAAAGCCAGCACAAATAATATTTTCAGCAGACGTCGTCGTCGTCGTCGTCGTTATTGTCTTTGATTCGTTGGTGTCTGCATTAATACCACGAAGTAGTTCCTGTTCCATGCGAGCAATATCTTCTTCCATGGGATCTCCAACGTCTTCCTTTTTACCACTGGTGGTGGTATTAGTATTAGTATTATTATCAGTATTAGTGATGACAGCATTGATTCCTCTGCAGCAGCTAGTGCCAACAATCACATGAATGCCCAGTCGACGAGCAATCGTTTGAGATGACTTGAGGTCTCGACCGTCTGCTGCATTGGTCACATCCAAAATCGTAAGAGGTGTTGTCGTCTTTGATGATGATGACGATGATGACGGCTTTTTGGAAAAACGATCCAAGAGATGCTGCAATTCGTTCAAGACTTCATGCTGGGAATACAGCGTTACATTATCTGCACATTCAAAGGGTTTCGATCGAATCTCCGACAAGTTTTCGTATGCCATTTTCAATTGCTTGCTCCTGTTAGTGCTACAATGTCGTGTCTTGTTCGAGGGCTCACAAACGAGATGCTCATTCATCAGAACTGGGCCAATGTCTTGATTCGCCTTCAGAGGCCCCAGAACGGTGATGACGCTCGGATCTTCTACGACTTGTTGTTCCATTACCAGAAGAATTATTCTAATGGTATAAAAGAGCCTGCCGACTCCAGCCACAGTTTGTCAGAGATTATTGGTGTTGTGGTGTGGTTGATTTTTATCATTTTGATCAAGGAGGGGCCACCCGGCAACACTACTTACTAGACTACTATTACTACTAAACTACTTGTTACAAAAACCTAGATATTAACTATGTTAGTCCGGGTGGTTTAGTATTCACCCGAGCGCTCCTGTTTTGCTCCAGAGATTGGTGGTCTACCTGGTACTATTCTACTCGATTACCAGGTACTCTACTCGATTACTGTGGCTGGCTATGGTACTAGTCTAGTACTACTAGCTAGCTAGAGTCTCTACCTGGTACTCGAGTACTAGTCTAATACAAATACAACATAGACTCGTACACTGAATACAATTCTAGCTGGGCAGTAGACTAGTGGTCTACTCGTACTTTGGTTTTGGAAATTTCTTCTGATGTAAAATCGATCATCATAATATCACTACAGTTCAGCATCATGATGCACATCCAGGACGAATAAACCGTGGCAAAACCTTTTTTCTGCTTTTCATTCTCGTTGGATCTTCCCCTCGTCTTTTTCATGCTGCATTTGGTCGTAAATCAAGCACACCTGATCCGGTAGTATTTCTTGGCATAATTGTATTGAGACTGTCATGATCGTTCTGAAAGACGCCATCGTCATGGGCGACGTATCTGGTCATTGAACGGATGAAAATCGTTTCATTGAGAAATATCTAGATGCTATTCTGGTTTCGAATGCATCCGTTCATTTTGATCCTCCTGGCTGGCATTGGCAATCCTAGTAGGTGCTGGGCCAGCTCGAAACAGGTATCATGTTTGCCTGCAGAAGCTATTTTCCTATCAGTTCAGTCCCAACCTGCCTACTCTCTCAAATGACCCTGAATCTGGAAAAAGTAGAAATTATCTTCCGGTGGCTTGAAATAGCACAACATGCAGCTTAAAGAGTGAAGTCTCAGACCAAGAGAGTGTTGCTGGCTTCTCACACCTAAAAGAACCACAAGACCAAGCCTGGCTGCTTCATAGCCCTTATGGATCTTTATGGGAGATTTGTGCACCTATAATTTGTCCGAACAAAGGGATGCGGTCCCAAAAATACCAATCGGAAATCTATGATACCTGTTATTAATACAATAAAACAAAATCACAGAAGTACTACTGTAGCTAGACTAGTAGAGTACCGCTGTAGCTCCAGCCAGACAATATGAAGTGTACATCCTGTACCAGCAGTAGTACTAGATACTGACAGGTGTGCGACATTTCATTGAAAATTGTTCGCCAAGCTTCTTTCTTTGGAAAATCCAAAACTTCCCTTCGCTGTGGCCTCATCATCGGGCATTTTTGTCCCTTTCCACACGCACTTCAGTGTATTATTCCGTTGGCGCTATCAATAAAAGATTCTCCACTCCTCGGTCTAGTGTCTAGTAGAGACCCTGCTGTTAATTTTTTGAGCCGCTATCTCAAGCTTGCTAGTAGTATTGATTATAGTACTACTTACAGAAGGAGCATCTTTAAATAATACAGTATTATACAAAAAGTTGAACTCAGGATGTTATCTTCCGTATTGATGAGAAAGGGAGCCACTTTAGGTGCCGCTGCTGCCAGCAAGCAGCGCTTCTTGGCGGCCGGAGCAACGAGGAGCATGGCCACCATCGATATGCCTGTTCGTGAAGCAATTTGTCAGGCCCTCGACGAAGAAATGGAACGCGACGAAAGTGTCTTCATCATGGGAGAAGAAGTGGCGCAATATCAGGGAGCTTACAAAGTTACCAAGGGTTTGTTCCAAAAGTACGGAGACAAACGAGTTATTGATACGCCCATTACGGAAGCGGGATTTACTGGCCTCGGTATAGGTGCCGCCTTTCATGACTTGAAACCAGTCATTGAATTCATGACGATCAATTTCTCCATGCAGGCCATCGACCAGGTAATCAATGGAGCTGCCAAGCAGTACTACATGTCGGGTGGAGATTTAGCTTGTCCTATTGTATTTCGTGGACCCAATGGCTACTCCGCAGGAACCGCCGCGCAACACTCCCAGTGTTTTGCTGCGTGGTATTCCAGTTGCCCTGGACTCAAAGTCGTCGCTCCCTACAGTTCGGAGGATGCCAAGGGCCTCATGAAGGCCGCTATTCGTGATCCTAACCCTGTTATGTTTTTGGAACACGAACTCATGTACGGTGTAAGTTTCCCAATGTCGGACGAAGCGCAATCCAAGGATTTTGTGATTCCTTTCGGACAGGCCAAAATCGAGCGAGAAGGAACCGATGTCACCATTATTTCTTTTTCGAAACCCGTCGGATTGGCATTGGAAGCTGCTGAGGTTTTGGAATCGAAGGGAATTTCTGCTGAAGTCATTAATTTGTTGTCGATTCGTCCACTAGACCGCAAAACCATTATTGCATCTGCCAAAAAGACGGGACGAGTTGTTTCTCTGGAACAAGGCTGGCCTCAGTGCGGTATTTCAGCTGAAATTGCTGCCATGTTGATGGAGACAGAAGCCTTCAACTATTTGGATGCCCCTATGGAGCGTGTGACTGGAGCTGATGTGCCCATGCCATATGCTGCCAACTTGGAAAACATGGCTCTGCCACAAATTGAAGATATTGTGGCTGCTGTAGACCGAACCATGTATCGTTCTCTTGCTGCTTAAAGGCTATGTGTGAAAGCTACAATCGTCAAGTAAGGCAAAAAAAGGAATAAATGATTTTCTACATTGTTTGTGTATGTTCAAATTGTTCGGCTATCGCAATCTTTTGTTGAGCTATAACGTTGACGTAGTTTCTAAATTATCGCAACTTAGTCTGGTTGGTCCGTTGCGGAGCTGCTTCGTCGATTCGAAAATTTGATCAGCAGAGATTCGGAAGCAGTTTCATATTTCTGAAGCTGAGTGGACGCTAACGTAATTTGCCGCATTGCACGGTTACAAGACATACGGCTTTAAAAAGAATTAAATTAGAAGCGCAGAACAATTGAACGAGAGCAACGAATAAAGACTTCCTTGTGATCATACGAATAGCCAAGACAGGCTCCCAATGCCAACCAACGCCAGATATCAGTAGAAAGGAATTTATTCCGCTTCATCCAAGCGAATGTACCAACCATCATTTCGTCGAACAGTAGAGCTTGGATGTGCATGGAATGACCAAACACGCAAGGCACGACATGTGGGAATGATGGCTCGTCTCTTTTGCTGCCTTGTCATCACTTCTAATAATTTTTCATTCCCAGGAGGAGCTCGGAGAGTAACTCCATCCCTATCGTACTCTGCTTTACGTGGTGGATCGAGTGATGATGAAGGAGCACACGTCGTCACTTCGAATCCGCCTAGCAAGCCGTTTCCTTCAGAATCGAATCAAAGCGAAGCCCCGTGATGAGACTACTGTCATTTCCGAGCTACTGTACGACTGAAACTCATCAATTCGCTTGTCACATTTCAATCAATTATTACCAGGTATGTAGTTAGTCAAAAAAATTCTCGAAGATTTTGACGAGCAGACAAAATTTGACCAAAGTAACACGTCTTATTTATTCAAAGACTATGTTTCGTCCGTTCGTGTGGAAAAAGCATAATAATACGAATAATAATTTCAAAACAAGTAAGGTAAGAAAAAGACATAGTCGTACGCGTCATGTGCTTGACGATGAAATAATAACGATAAGAGGACCATGAATATTGTCGAAGAAGAGTACTGGCGAAAGTGTACGAGCAGTGGAGGGAGAAAAAGGTATCTTGTTGCGCTGCAATGCTGCAATTGTATGGCATCATCTCGATTGGAAATTGGAGTCGATTGCACCAGTTGCTGTTTTCCCTTCACCTCGGCATATCATGCGACGCTGTTAATCGGCAGTTCCATTGGGGTTAATCGAGGTTGTTGCCGCGGAGACACCATGTTTCCGACGCGCAATGGTGAACAACTTTTTCTAAAAAGAAAATAAATCACACCAGACTTTTGAATATCCGTACGAAAACAGACGAATGCGACACGAATGAACCAATCAAAGAACTCCAAATAAGGATTCTGCAATTTGCGACTCCTCGTTCACAAGATCTGGTCGTCGACATCATCGCCGTCGATGCGGCTTCTGGATATTTTTTTGTCTTCGATGCTGTGCATCATCTTTTGTCATCAAATGTTATCTCACGCTCTGAATGATACCTTCTCCACTCTCCACTACTACTTACTACCACCCAACAACAGTACCCCTGCCCTTATTCCCGCTTACCGTGTGAGAAATATCATTATTATTTTGTCATTGTGTTCTCCCTCTTGTTTTGTTCTGTGTACTTGACAACGACCGATTGATTTTCACAAGTAGTAGTATCAAAAGCAGCCGCAATGAGCTTGGTGGGAAAACAGTTGGAAGTTAACTTTTTTGAGGCGGGCGATGATGCTTCGTCTTCGAAAGGTCAAGATGATGTCCACGTGTCTTTGTCTCCTGCTAATGGAGCTGAGGCGCTATTCATGTCTGGCTTGAAAACTTCCACTATATCCGCCAATGCTCTCGCTTCCGAACTACGAAAGAATCAACCTCGTTCGTTACGGTCTTCATTTCGATCTTCCTCTGCTTCCACGACAGCAACTGACGACTTTCACTCTACTTTTGACAATGTCGATGACTTGGAACAATTTTACAACTACAATCCAGATCAGCAACCAATTTACGAACTTGACGAAGATTCTAAAATGAGTACTGCTGCCAGCAAAATTAACGTCGACGAAGTCAATGTTGACGCCGCCGCCCACGTTTACGAGACCGCCAAGAATGTGTGGGGATGGGGAAAGGAGCAAATGATCATTTCCAATTTTCTTGGAATTGCAGAAGGCATTGCCGGAAAGATTGTGAGCGTCGCCGGAACCGACTTGGAAGAAATCGACGGTAAACTCAAGCCTGAACTGAGTAAATTTGATAGTGGAATCTTGAACCCTGCCATCAAAGCTGTCCTTGGAATCATTTTGAATGCTGCTGGAAAGGGAGAGGAAGTGTTCAAGCCAATTGTGGTTTCCATCTTAAAACCGCTGGGACTTCTCGAATCTAAAAAGAACGAGACTCCTGAATTGACCAACCCTCGGGCCACCGGTCGTGTGTCTTAAACGAAACAAATCGTCCCACTGAAGCAGCTTCGAAAGCTGTGCGCGTCTTCGATATCTCCGTTTTAAAATCGTAAATCTTTCTTAGTACATTGGTGCTTATAAAACGAATACAATTGCTTGCGATTGAAAACCGAACAAGGCCAACAGAAGATGTAACAATCCATTGGGATAGATTATCGGTGTAGATTATACAGCATGTAATAACATGCAACTAAAATAGATATTACCATGCGTGTCTTTGGGTCTTGACTGCAATTTATTTTCCCTGCATCATGAGTTCCAAATCTGAAACAGCATCTCCTGTTGGCATCAGGTTGTATTCCTTAGAAAGAATCTGGAGAACATTTGGAGTCAGGTAGGCTGGTAGAGAAGGCCCCAATCGAATGTTCCTGACACCTAAGTGGAGAAGTGTAAGCAAAACTGCCGCTGCCTTTTGTTCCAAGTGAGAAACGGCAAGACTCAAAGGCAATTCATTTATGGTACAGTCCAAAGCCTTGGCCAATTCGGTTGCAACGACAACGGCGCTATATGAATCATTGCACTGCCCCATATCCAAGACACGGGGAAGACCATTGGCTAATTTTGCAGCAAGCAAATCTTCATTGTGAATAACGCGGTTTTTGGCGCAGCCCATTGTCAAAATAAGTGAATCATCGGGTGTTTCCTCTGCCAACTCAG
>Ga0100391_1002421_pt1 | contig 19768 bp, 10 predicted proteins | sample CryGeymeta201515_FD_81541 | JGI IMG/M metagenome (GOLD analysis project Ga0100391, IMG submission 81541) | Groundwater microbial communities from Crystal Geyser aquifers in Utah, USA - Crystal Geyser metaG 2015-15 | ecosystem: Environmental > Aquatic > Deep subsurface > Groundwater | place: USA... | reverse complement strand
TCCCCGCGACAAAGTCAGACAAGGTTATCGAAGCGATCTTATTGCATTTAAACGTGATCGACAAGCGTTATCTGTGGAAGAATTGATGGCTCTACGACACCCGAAGATCTTCGAAAAATATCCTGGTTTCGTGAATAAAGTCCTGTTTAACCTTTAACTTCACCAATGAATGATTCATCATAGTCACGTATCTTTGCATGGTTTCAAGGTTAAGCTTATGATTCTCTCTCCTTCTCGTAGTTCGTTTCAACTTGTTTTTAGTCTTGGGTTGCATGTCATTCGTTATCGCATCTCTCATTGATGTCTCCATGTTGAATAAATTTAAATATCGTAGCTACAAGAGAGCAGTTATATTTTAACCACCTCCGGTCCACCATTTGAAGCTCTGGAGGACGTCGTGTCTCCCTCTAAAAATAAGTTATCATACTGGAACTAGAACTAGAACTAGAACTACTAGTAGAACTAGAACTAGTACTCGTACTCGTACTCGTACTAGTACTAGTACTAGTACTAGTACTAGTACTAGTACTAGTACTAGTACTAGTACTAGTACTAGTACTAGTAGTACTAGATCTCCTGTGGGTGGTGCGTAGTTCAAGTACAGACCATATCGGCAAGGATTTTCCACGACTATGATTGCTGTTTACCACGGTATTACTACTAGCTAGTAGTAGCTTTTATCACTGTGCTGATGCACATGCACAGAGTGCTTCCAATCATCCAAATCAGAAGAATGGGGGACGACGACGAGTATTCGATGTTATTGGCTGGTGCTGTACTGGTACCTAGCTACCTGGTAGCTAGTAGAGTGATAGTACCTGCCTACTACTAGCTAGGTACAACTCGTTGAACTTTGGAAGAATAATTAAACGCGCACACTTGTCCTAGCCAGCGAAAGATTTACCGTCTTGCAATGGAATTCTTTTGTGTCGTCAAATAATTTTTGTTAAATAATACGGTACCACTACTAGACTACCAGGTACAATGAATAAATAATTATTATGTTGCAGTCATATTTTGTAGCCATTTATTGCCACCTGGTACAGTAATTAGATTTCAGATGAAAATTGTTTTTTGGCTAAAATGACTGTATTCTTTTTTGTTTAAAAAATAGTACCACTACTACTAGATACTACTACTACTCCTGCCCTTAGCTAGCAACCGCAGCTACAGTAGTAGTATTCGTAATATAGTAGTACTACGTAGTCGTACCAGGGGGTACCACAAGAAGTAAAGTCGAGTCGAATCTATGATGTGATCCCTACACTGTCAGGCCGAAGAAAGATAATTATTTTTGGTCTACTACCTAGCAGTAGGTCTTTTATTCTAGTACTAGTACCATGGTAGTAGGGAGTACCGAACTCCTAGCCTAGAATATCATTACTTGTGCCAGTAGTATCACGCAATGCAGCTCTGTGCAGTGTTTCATTCGGACGAAATCCAAGCTGAAAAAAAGTCATCAGGCAAGTAATTAAAGAGGTTGTTTCCTAGTACTAGCTAGTAGTACTCCTATATATGATAACAACAATGCCTACACTAGTACAGCGTAACCAGCAATACTACGAAGTAACGAAAACTTACCGTGCTACCATACCGAGGAGTAGCAGTACTAGCTAGTAGTCTAGTAGTAGTACCAGTCGAGCGAATGATATCAAAAACAGTGATTGACATTATAAAACACACAAACAAGTCCCTCTATACTTCTACTTTCTACTACTATAAAGCATGAACCAAGAGGGAGAGAAAGGAAGTATGGAATCCAAACCAAAAATGTTGTGCACGTTGAGACATAAGTTCAGTATCAAATTTCCTGTCCTTTTGACAGCGTTCTTGTTGTTGCTTCCATTACTATTGACGGTTACTGATGCTCGTGTTTCGGCGGTCGTGTCGGGTCCTGCAGCAGCAGCAGCAGCAGTAGCAGCAGCAGTAGCAGCAGGGGAAGACTCTATCAACGATGGTAGCAGCAACAGCCGCAGCATCAACAGCAGCACCAGCACCAGCGACAGTGATAGCGAACCAGTCATGACAGTCTCTGGGGAATTCATGGATGCCCTGGCCAAGACCCAACGCGTTCTGCAGCAAGATGAAGCATTCAGTACCACGAATACGGAGGAGACCAATCAAAGTACTACAATCCAAGTTGTACTTGATGACACCACAGCAGTTGAAGGAGGCAGAAATACCAATTTGGTCATTGTAGCCCCAACAGACGAGTCAGCAGTTCCTGCTACAGATGTACCCACAAGTGTACCCACAAATATTCCCACAGTAACTCCAAACGTAGACGAGACTTTGGAAGCAGAAATTATGGCAGAAACACTGCGAGAAGAAACCACCACCAGCACTAGTACTACTACTAGCAGTACTAGTAGCAGTACTACTACTACTGCTAGTCAGACTAATAGTAATACTGCTGTTGATGCTGATGCTGATGCTGATGCTGCTGCCAGAGAAGACACTTCCACAGTGGCAGATTTGACGAGATTAACGTTAGCACCCACCGTTGAACCTACACCAGCCAGTGAGGCGCCTACAGTGTTTCCCTGGGAGCCATGGATGGATTCGGGTGTCCGAACCAATTTTGATTATGGTGTACCTTTTAATTTTTCCTACATTTTTTTCATTGGTGGCGTCTGCGAAGGTCGAGCACCTGATAATTGGTACTCGCAGTTTGTCGACGCCGGGAAAAAGACCATTAATGTTACCGACACTATTTGTGACGATTCGCCCAATGGAGCCAACGTGTACACGAGAGAATATCACGTCCAAGCCTTGAAAACCATTGAAGAACGGGTGGGAAACAAACTCAATGAAACCCTCGTTATTACGGTGGCGGTAGGTTTGGAAAGCGATTGGACACCCGTGGCAGATCTACTTAAAAAGGGAATGGCATTTTTTCACGCCAAGGAAGATCCCGTCAATTTTGATTTGGCAGAGTTTGGTCTAGTTCCGGAAGAAACACTTTACTTTTACTTCCGATGGGACGAAGCAGCCGTAGCTGCATTGGCGGGACAAGAATTGTGTCGCATCAGGAAGGGGGCCACATCGCTCAAAATTGCACAAATTTGGACAGGAGGAAGGAACGGTAGTTTAAACTATCGAACGATCATGGCACTGGAAGCATTCAAAGCGGCGTGCGAGGATACAAAAGTTCAGGAAATATGGGGAATGTACTCCAACGAATCAGAAAAGTACAGGACGATGCTCCTCTTCAACCCTCTCCCGGACGTTATTTTGTGCAGTCAAGATTTATTTGCCGCCGAAATTCTCAAAATAGCTAAGGAAAATTTGCCACCCAATCAGTACAATCGGATAGCCACAACAGGATGGAACAACAACGGAGAACTCCGACATCTCGTCGAACAGCGAAAAATATTGACCACAGTAGATCAGGTGGTGCACTATCCAAATCAAGGGGTCTGGGCCATTATCAAGACAGTTCTGGACCTGGTACAGGACCAAGGTCTCAATTCTACAAAGACCATTCAGAACGAACTAAATCTAGGCAAGTCTACCACCATTCTTGCAGATACTCTGCTCATCTCCAGTGATACTGCGGGTTATCTTATCAGCAATTTGCTGGAAGGATACGATCCCGATGCTCCACCTGCCAAAGAAGTCAAGGTATCCACTGGCCTGTTCGATACCACCATTACCGATATGAACCCGTTTGAAGGAAAATTTGAAGCCGTCATTTGGGTGAAACTGACATGGACCGATATTAGGCTCACGTGGAATCCCTTCGTCTTCGAGGGCACCGTGTCACTCGATCCTGAACGCATCTGGACACCAAAATTGTACCTGAAAAATCAATACTCCAGGGAGGATCTTTACGCATCCCCGGCCGTCGTCGCCAGTAATGGTCAGGTAATACTGGAAATAAATATTTTTGCTGAATTTCTTTGTGATACTTCGGCAGGCATCGTCAGTTTCCCTTTTGACACATATACCTGCAGCATCGATCTGGGTGCTCCTGGAGGTGTCAGTCTGGACCAAGAACTTGGCTTTTCGGTTATCGGAAGCGATCCCCACTTTAATTCGGAAACATCGTACTATGTGGATCGGACTGAGGACTACGGAAGCCATGGCGAATCACCAGAGCGGGGCAACGTTGCTGTATTCGAAATTTTCTTCGACCGCAAATTGTTTACGGCTTGGGTGAGACTGATTCTTCCAGCCGTTCTGATTAATATGATTGGTTTCATTTCGTTTTGGATCCCGTCGGTGCAGGAATCGGTAGCTCTTGGAGTTACATCTTTCCTTTGCGCCCTAGCCTTTCGTGAAACAGTGGAAATGCCCGACACAGCTGACGTTACCTGGAGCGAGGTTTTCATTATGGTCAACGTTACCTATCAGGCATCCGTACTGCTCATTATTTGGGTGTCCTATAGTGGAGGGGGGCGATGGGCCAAAAAAATAGACAAGAGTCTTCGAAAGTACCATCCCGTTCATTTGTTCAAAACTGCCAAAAAGTCGGAAAGGACGCAGCAGCTTGCGAATACTTTCTCGAAAAACTTTAAGATGTCTGGTGCCACGAACATTGGCTACAACGAACAAGGCATTCCTGATAACGATTTTGTGGGTAATGTCCACTTTCCTTCGAGTAATCCGATAGTAGTACCGGGCACGCCCATCGAAAACGGTTTGAGCGAACGAGCACCATTACCACCAGCGGATGAAGATGTTTCGATCGAGCTCCCGCCAGCAGAAGACAAAGAGGACGCAAACAACCGGTCCTTCGGCTTTTTAGGCATCAATTTTGGCAGCGCAGCGCGGCGGTTAGGCGGTTCGTTTGCTACAACAAAGTCGTACGTCGAAGAAAAGAACGTGGACTGGATCGGGAGATGGTTTATTGTTCCTAGCTACCTCATTGTCCTAATATCGCTTCTTGTAGGTGGCTGGGGTTATTTTTAAACCACGTTAACGAGAAAATTTGCATAACAAAGAAAAACATTTTACAATACCATATTTTTGAAATGTATGAAATGTATGAATTGGACCAATAATTGGTGAATACTACCAGGTATTCTAATCGTACGCTAGCAGTGCAGATCCAGCAGATCAATTTTGATTGCGCTATGCTTTCCTTTGTGACGTTCACCTATTCGTCGTATCTATTACACCATGTTATGACCGACAGTGCTACGACCACCTCTACCAACACTGGCTTGGTAGGTTGGATTTTTAATTTTGTTCTTGGCTCGGATTGCTCCTCCACCAGTACCAGTACCAGTACCAGTACCAATGCCAATGCCAATGCCAGCAGCACCAATGCCAATGCCAGTACCAGTACCAGCCCCATTTCCAATTTGCGAACTTGCTTCAGTTTGGCGCATCCGATCCAAAAGAAGGTCGGCCCATTCGGGTCCATCACAGTCTCGTGTAAAAAGATATATATCTTCAAATGCCGTGTGTGCCAGTGCCAAACAATTGAAATCATTTGGATCATCACCGAATGGATTGTCTAGTTCAATGGCAACGACTTCCAATCCCATGAATCCGTACGTGAGCAAAAAAATGGTAAAACAGTGTGCCAATGTCGAACTGTCGTCGGAAATAAGAACAAAGGGTACGGTAAAGATGTATAGAAACAAAAATGTTCGTGCCATCTGTATCAACGGAAAGGGAACGGGAGTGGTCATGAATTTTCGAATACCGTAAAAACCATTCATGAATCCATCAACGGCACTCAACAATTTCAGTTCCCGAACGACGTGAAGTGGTTTGGCCAATCGGTCGTTCTGGCTGTGAATGCTCTTGCGTAATAAATACGCCAATCGGATTGGTACTCTCAAATTTTCTTCATATTCGGATCGATTTTCATGCGCACTTTTTTTTTTTGTTTTCGATTCGTTTGTTTGTTTGTTTGTAGATGATGTATGTAGTGTATAGTGAATAGTGTATATAATATTATTTAAAAAAGTGTGCGTGTGTGCGTGTGAGCAAAGTGATCAAATAATGGTAATAAAACATAATGAATCCATGCCGGAGTAGTCGTAGGTCGTAGTCTAGTACCATTGTCAGTTGTCAGCATAAGCTCGCTCATCTCTCTCATCTCTCTCTCACTCACTTTTTCACATGTGTACAAAAATACAATACAGTGCAATACAATATTATGCAATGCAATACAATACAATATTATGCAATACTTACTATCGCAATGTAGCAGGATTTAGAAAAATATTATTCTTGACATCTTCTCGTTCGAATCCATTCAATTCTGGACATTCCCAACTTGGCATTTTGGTTGTGGGGTACAAAATGACGGCCACACTGCACCGTAGCAAAGCCAAGGTCCGATAGGCTACCTCGTTCCTCCATTCCTTGGCCCGAATATCTTTATTATCCACACCAGAAAAAATAGTCGAATACTGAATCAGGTCACCTGTAATAAATTAATTAATCATTAATGAATCAATCAATCATTAATTATTGTTCGTATTTTCGTAATGGTTGAAAGTTGAAAGTTGAAAGGAATAGGTGAGATGTGAGATGAGCGCATGTTGCATGTTGCATGTGTGCGTTGTGTTGCGTATATTGTGTGTTTCAATGCTGCTCCTACTACCGGGTAGTCTAGAGTACCTAGTAGTACTACTTGTTGTCCAGCATAGTCCATATTATTCCCTCTACTAGTCTCTGGTACCAGGTAGTACTTACGTGCTCCCCGAAACATGGCTCCAATATGGTTTCTAGCTTCGCTGTACCTGGCCAATGCCATGGTAACTCTCGATACCAAGAGAAAGGACATGACCATGGTAACAAAGGTGTGTCCCTGATCCGATATGTGAATGGAATCGATACCACCGTGCCACTTGTTGACGTAGGTCAACACCAGCATGAGAATAACATTGAAGAGACAGTAGGGAAATACTCGTGGCCATGAACTGCCATTCATTTGTGTTAGTACACTCCAGTGACTTTCCGAATCGTACAGCACAGTATACGCCCGAGGACGACTCTTGAGTTTACTCGTAGATGATGGATTACCGCGACCAGCTGCCATTGTAACTATAATATTATATTATTATTATTATTATTATTATTATTTATAAATATTTTTTAATTAAATTACTCGTACTCGTTTTATTATTTATCGATTGATTAGAGTGCTGTACGTCGCTAGACGAACGAATCCATCGAATTCTTGAAGCTTGAAGACTATCGTATCGTATCGTATCGTATCGGATTGTCGTCCCGGTGGCCAAAGAAATCAATCCATTCAACACGAGCAAGTGAATGCTTTGGGGAAGGCATAAGACTAGAGAGAGATGATGCAAGCAGGAGAAAAATCTGTAATCTAATAAATTACTACTCCTAAAAAAACTTTTTCCATTGTCATCAACATACATTGCAATCCATCGAATTGAAGGCCATCCCAGGTGTGGTCATCCCGGTCCTATCGTCAAATCGTCAAAAGCAAGGGGCCACCAACAATCACAGGGTTCATTTGAACGTTTACTTGCGGGAACTACGGGTTGCGCGGCGCTGGCGCTTGGCTGGAGGCTTCTTGTCCTCCTCCTCCATGTCAGTATTAGCAACCTTCAAAGGATTAGCAAACAAAAAGTCGCTCTGTTCTTGGTAGGTCTTCTCCGCCTCATGGTACTGCTTCTGCATATTTTTCATCTGCTTGGCAGTAGGCTTCTTGCCATTAATGCCATCACGCATTTTTTTCTCAAGAGTGGCCATATCATTTTTGGCTTTTACCTTGAGAAAGGACGCACCGCGATGTGCAGCCAGGAGCTTGGTAGGCCATTTCTTCTTGGTAGGCAAAGGACTATCGACGAGAGTACCATTAGAATCATCGCCACCGAGATCCTTGACAGAGACCTTTTTCTTCTTGGCTGGCGCCTTCTTGGCTGGCGAAGGACTATCGTCGGAACTATTCGAGACATCGAGATCCTTGACAGAGACCTTTTTCTTCTTGGCTGGCGCCTTCTTGGCTGGCGAAGGACTATCAATTGAACTACCGCCAGAACTATTCGAGACATCGCCGGTGCTAGGGTCTTTCTTCGAGGCTTTCTTCTTGTCCTCGCCAGTGCAACCGACAGTATCAAGCATTGACATTTGGAGGTAATTGAGCTCACAGTCGCTATCGTTCACTGGAGGAGAAGAAGCACGGGCCGGGGTTCCCGTCAAATAATTGACTGTGCGAGCCAATAGGCCGGGAGCCACGTTGCTTGGAGACTCATTAGGGACGTTTCCATTACCCTCCTCCTGAGGGAAAAGACGGGAGGCAACACTTTCAATTTCGTTGCCAGACGGACGCTTGATGCTGGAACGCTCCAACGTACGTACAATGCGCTCCTGTGTATGAAATAAGTATATATAAGGAGAGTAAGGATACAGACGCGTGAGTAAGAGTGCAGACAAGGACGGCAAACGAGCAATGGCTTTACCTCTGTCATTTTCATTGACAATTCATGACGGCGAGAATCTTCCTGTGTAAGTGCACCGACCAAAGTTCGGTACGACTCCGCATTCGCTTGCACCGCGTCTTGAGCAATAGTTTGATTCGACTTGACCTGTGCGTCAAATCGTGCCAACAGTGCCTTGCCGGTTTCGCTAGCAGGAGCAACTGTCAACGCAGCTTGGAGAACTCCAGTGGGGGGGGTCAACGGAGCCAGATCAAAGGGGTTCGCTCCCTGTTTATCCAAAACGGCAAGAAAAGCAGTGTATGTCGCAGGGTCCGTCTCCTTCAGATCGTTCAAATAGGCTTTTTGATCTTCCGGTAGCCGCTTTTTCAATCGGTAGGCACGAGCTTGCATTTTTTTATCGTCCGCGGTTTTTGGTGGCATGGTGAATGATGAGTTTGTCGAGTTTGTTGGATGATGAGTTTGTCGGATATTGCTTGATAGTCGCAAAATTGTGTTTGGAGAAGCGTGTTTTTGGAAAATCAAACAACAAGAGATTGCACGAGAAACAAGAGATTGCAAAATACACGAGAAACATCAACGAAAATATTGAAGCAAGAAATCGGTACTGGAAAAGCAAGAAAACGTCGGCATGCGTTGCCAATGACGGGCATCATGGCGTATTTCACAGGAGGCGCGTCATTCAAATTTTCCAACCGCGGGAATCTTTGTTGTTGAAAAATTGAGTAGTTTGGAGAGGTCGCAATTCAGTGTATTGTCGCGTCAGGGAATCGTCATGAATATCTGGAGCAGAAGGGAAATTTTGGAAGTGACCGAATTGACTCATGACTGCGACCCTCGCCTATTGCCCGGGTGTCTGAACTATTTTTTTAATTCGGTCACTTCCAGGGCCTGGATAGCCCATGTTGTGGTGCAATGAACAACAGCAGCGGCAAAAATTATATTGGGTTAGCACATATGAACTTTAGGATCATGGATCCCAACAGTCCATCTCTTTTGTCATGGTAAAAATCGCTGAAAGTTCGGAGATAAGTTCATGAGTAAATCAGCTCCGCATAGAGCCTGGATACCCCATGTTGTGGTGCAATGAGCAACAGCAACAGCAGCGGTAGTTGTATATGGGATTAGCATGTTAACTTAAGTCGGAACATTGATACAACCGGACAAAATTGTTCGTCATGGTGAAAGTCTCGAAAAGTTTGGAGATGAGATTCAGATCAACAGTTAATTCATCTTCCGTCTTACCTCGGCCAATTCCTCAGGCTTTCGCTCCCAGTAAGAGGCTCCACTGCTGGCAATCATTTGTCTCAGGACACGCCAGTGAAGTTTCAGAGCGATAAGCTCGTTCGTAGATACCGGTATGCCATGGTGAAACCGTAAGGCTTCCTGTTTTGTAAAACAAAGGAAAGTGATTTTTTTCAGTTTAAAGGTAACCTTTCTGAGGTTTGTGTGATTACCGAGTAGACTAGTAAACTACGGTTCTAGACTACTGGTACGTACCTGGTAGTAGCTGCTAGAGCCTTAAGCTAGTACTACTAGTAGCTAGCTACTAGTAGCAGAGCCTCAAGCCAATACGAACGATTCTGCGCATCTTTTCGAGCATGGCAGTCCCGTTGTACGATACTACCGTACCTGGTACCACACGTACTTAAAAGTATCACTCGCAACTAAACTTCTTCAACGACTGTCTAAATATGCGAAACACTTAGATACTCAAGCGTGTTACTACCACTACTAGTAGTAGTACCTGGTACTTTTTTATTATCCAGTTAAATATTTACTAGTAATACTTTACTCCAGTCTCTCTCCTTTTTATTACTGAGAGTATGAAACATCTTTGAATCTCCTAATAGTAGAGGCCTTATTAAAGTACTACGTACTAGTAGTCTAGTAGGACTACTACCTGGTAGTAGTAACTGGTACCAGGTAGTACTGATTAGAGCCTACTAGTCGTAGGCAGCACTATCGAAGAATAGAAAACTAGTACTGTTAGTAGCCTACTACTACTAGCTCCTAGAGCTAGTAGTAGTACTACTAGTCGGAGTACTACCAGCTACGTAGCTACTAGTAGTGGTCAGTTTACTACCGGTACTACTAGCTACCTGGTACCATGTACCTGGTACCGGGTACCTAATTACTCGAGTAGTAAGGTAACTGGTATTACTACTACTACTCGGGTACTATGTTGTGGTTAATACTAGCCACTGGTACCACCACATCATTATTAGCTACCAGTAAGCACTGGTTCAACGTTTAACGAACTGATCGTGTCGAAGATTCGTTCGGTGCTGGAGTAGGTATTACTTGTATTTTTTTTCTCCTCTTTGACGACAGCACTGGTTCAACGGATTGATCGTGTCGGAGGAAAGATTGACCATTATTTCTAATTTCGGTCTTCTTTGTGCGTTGAGTGATGAAGGAATCACGTGATGCGGCTACCTGGTATGATCTGTGATACGATACATCTTGTGAAACTGCAAATCTGTTCTGGACATGCGTTATGATGATTTTTTAAAAACATTGGCCTCTACTACTCTAGTAGTCGACGAGGTATCAGGAATCAGGAGAGAGTCATCAAACTGAAGCTGAAAATTATGTTTGGGGAACTAGTTCAAGATTCAAGAGGTATCAGAAAGCAGGGGAGTCAACAAGAGTCAACAAACTGACGCTGAAAACTCTTTTGGGGGTTTGGGGCACTCGGACGGCTACTTCTCTGGTTTTTGCAGCTACATTTAAAGGTGAAAGTCCAAAATGGATCTTCCTATCAAAAACCAAACCATCAGCTCTAATATACAAAGCAGCTTTTACGACCGGGACATCGACTTTTTTTTTAAAGGTGGATCAGTGAATTTTAAATGTTAAAATCACGCTTCTTCAGTCTTCAGTGGAGTCGATGCAGCACGTTGCGAAACACTTATCTTTGAACAGTACATTGAGTATCTCAGAAGTCAAAAGCCGTTTGCTCTGTTTTGAAACAAGTGCGTGAAAAGGGAGCTGTGTATTCTGGATCAGTGACAACAGCAAGTCTTTTCAATTTCGTTGATTGATTGACGAAGCGCAGAATCGAGCTTGTAAATTGTCGTCAAGAAAGCATCACGAGTATAAAGTGGTAGTACTAATTTACTAATATTTAAGATGACTTGGAGCGCAACAGGTATTGGCGAAAATCTTTGCGAGGCAACGCCGAGACCTTACTGAACGGCTCATTCAAACAATCAAAATCAGTGTGGCTGGACTTGGAGGCATTCATCTCCGATGACAAGTCATTGTTTGAGTCACTGTCGTCGAGTATGCACTTTCGAGCCATTGCAAATTCGGATGTCTCCAGGAGCTTGGAAACTTCCAAGTCCAACTGTTGGTAATCTCTTTCCGTTAAAGCTTTGCTTCCATGCAACCAATAGGTCTGGAGCAAGCCCTTTCCCTTCATTTCAGTCAACTCTCCCTTCTTCACAAGTTTGAAACCGCCGTGTATTTGCAGTGCAAGCTTTGTCTGTTTGCTAACGTGAATCCTCCCCGGTTCTCCTGTACTTTCGTGTCTCGAACATGTATTGACGGTGTCGCCAAACACACAATATCGTGGATTCGTTTTACCGACAACTCCACTGGCAGCAGGCCCAGAGTGAACACCAATCCGAAGTTTGATAGGAGATTTGCCATCCACGGGGGACAATACCTTTTGGCAGCAGTGCTGTACGGCAAGAGCAAAATTGGCCACGTTCTTGGCGTGATCAGCATCCTTTTCGGGCAGTCCAGAGCAGCAAACATAGGCATCTCCAATGGTTTCTATCTTGTACAGATTAAAGCGTTCGCACAGGTAGTCCATAATCAAGTACAGTCGGTTCAGTAATCCAACCACCTCCCAGGGGTAAATGGAATCACATATTTTTGTAAATCCCTGGATGTCGGAAAAGAAAAGCGTAACGTTGTTGTGAAGGCGGGGTTCCACCGTTTGTCCTGTTCGAAGTCCTTCGGCCGCATGAGCCGGGAGCAGCTGTTCGAGCAAAATCTTTTCTGTTTCCAATGATCGTGATAACTTCTCCATCTTTAGGGCGTTGTTCATTTGTGTGGACAAGTGCTCCCGAAGAAAGACTGCATCCCGGTGTTGTCCGTGAACCGGTAGGTCACTCATCGTTAGGTTCATGTCTCGCAATTCGTTGAGATTGTTGGCATCCGGAGTCATAATGAGCATGTGGTGAGAACTCATTCTGGAGCTAGTTCCGTCTGCCATAGAAACAGTCGTAATTTTGAATCTTAAGTGTTCGCAATCTTTGCAGTCCATGATGGGTGCAACGTCGAAGGGTTGATCTTGCATGAGGGCTAACCAATTCCAATTCCACTCCATGTTGATCGGCTTAGTGACTTCGAACAGGTCCGAGATCTGCTGGCCGAGGATGTCGCTTTCGTTCCGTTGCAACACAGACGAGAAAGCTTCTCCAATCTGAACAATAGAGAAATGCTGATCAATGCAAATATGGTAAGGAAATATCGTCTTGGTCAGGGCGGGGGACATACCAATGCCGCTTTCGTCGATGAAGGAAGTGGAGGTGGTCGAGGATGAAACAGTTCCCATCGTGGTGATGCTTTTTCGCTTATTGGCATCGGATGGCGAGCCATTGGCATTGGTCGTTTTGTTGAAGTCTTCCTCGTGTTTTTGTCTGTTGCTCGAGTGATCATCAACACCATCATGATCGTCACTGTCCGAATCGTCGTCCAAATCGGACAAGGGACCACCCAATGAGTCGTCACTTAAATGAGCGGGTGGACCTTCAGAAGCCTTGATAAGTTCCGCCATGCACGATCCAGAGGGTCTCCGTCCCGTCATTCCGGTAAAGGGACACTTGAAGGTTGTCGGTGCATTTTGTATCCCATTTCTGCCTCCCTTCTTTTCAAATAGCTTGTACATATCGGCTGGATTTTTAGTGGTAACATTCCAGGAGGTAAACTTCGCCGCATCGACTCCCTGCTTTTCCGTCATGGTCATGTCGATGTCCAATCCAAACTGGAACTGGGCAATTTCCACGACGAGTCCCTTGGCTAGGGGTGCCAGAAAGTTTCCCCTCCGCGAGTGGTAGTGCAAGAGCAAGGCTCCATCTTTTCCATCCTCGACCCAGAATTGTGGCATGATCATCTTTTTGGGAAAGGTCGACTGCAAATGGGTGTGAATAGCATTGATATTGTTCATCCAATCCCGTAGTGTCGATCCCTGACAGCACAATAGATTATCGTAGCCTTCGTCTCTAATGTAGTGCACGAAGAATTCTCCAAAGGCCTCGTAAATTTGATCGCAGGTCAGGCCGGAAACCTCAGAGGCAGCCTGAACCAGATCGACCGTGGACTGGTCCGAGTAGTGGTCCAGCTTATAGAAGGCTCCGTCGCCCACCTCACAGCCTGCCTTTTGCTTGATAATGTGCCAAGCATCGACTCCGAACTGTTTGATGACGAGTTTTTCGACGCAATCGTTGATCCAACCTGCAGAGAAAGTGTGCGAGCGACAGGTTGGAGAATGGTAGTGTCAGTTGTCAGTTTTAAGTGCACAATAGTTTCATGTCATCAATTCATCAATCATCTCCCACGTGTTGGTGATGCGTGGTGGGTGCTGGGCGACCGGTGATTGATGATTCACTGGTTCTTGGTTCCATGGAAATGAATTACTGGACGTACCTAACATTCTTGTATTTGTATTTTAGGATGTGCCGTTTTTAAATATGTACTACTAGACTAGTAGTCGTACCAGGAATATTATTTATTTGATTAGGCAATTCTAATAGTGAATGAGAGAGAAATTATGACGAAAAACATCTTACCACGCTTACTGTATCTCCTAGTTTCCTCCATCTTTGGAATGCTGACGAGTCATTGAGTGTCATCAAAGCCGGGAGGGAAGCAATCAATATTTCTCTACTACCAGTAGACCCTACTAGTAGTACCATAGTACTACAGAAAGGATGGGCCTCTTTTGCCGGCAGTCTAAGTAGTCTACTACTGTAGTACCTCTGTAGTAGTTGATGGACGAAACAAAAAATGGCTAGACGTAGACTACCAGAATCAGGTACAAACCTGGTACTACTAGTAGTACCACGTACAATTACTGATACCAGGTAGCTAGAGGTAGCGAAGTACTACTAGTACTACGTACCAGGTATACCTACCTGGTACGAAAAAGTCTTTATGTTCATCCTCTTTTGGAAGAGAAGATGAGGTGGTGATCTACTACTGGTACCCCCGTACTAGCTAGGAGTAGTAACACGGTACTGGTACGGTACCAGGTACAGTACCATGCAAGAGTACCTGGTACCTGCTATTACTGTTGTACAGTAAGTCCATTGAATGTTTTTGGCAACGTCATTAAAATTTTAAATAATGAAACCAGACTTTCGAAGAAAAATGTCTTATTTTGATCTATGACTTCTTTTTTGATTGCGCATCCTTCATTTTACATTCGCAAGTAACGAAAGATTTAATTAGTGAATGGTCATGCAAACAATTACAATTTGTGGTACGTACTGTACCTGGTACCAGGTACCATACCTATGAACAAGGATGACCACTTTAATGTCCCCGGTTCATTTGAACCAAGATTAAAAAAAAATTCCCCGGCCTTTGAATATTCCGCTTCTTTCAACAGGAAAGTAGTCTACTAGCGGTCGTACCAGTACCTTGTACAGGTACCAGGTACTACTACTACTACTACTGGTAGCTGGTACTACCTCTAGTAGAACAGTAAAGCAGCTAGTAAAAAATGGTACCAGGTACCTGGTACCATGGTAGTACCAAGTCTAGTGTTCTTCGGAGAAATAGAGCGGATTGTATTGTTCATACTACCAGTACCTGGTACTACAATAATAGGAGTACTATCTCCAGGTAGTAGTTACGATCACGGGTAATTTAGTGTGTTCGGATATACTTGTGGTACCAGGTACTATAGTATCACCAGAGGAAGAACAGGTACTAGTAGTAGACAGCCTTAGTAAGTAACTCATGATTTAGTAGACAGCCTTAACTAAAATGCTCCTAATTAGGAGCATTTCAAATGCTCCTTTTTTCGTAATGCTCCTAAAATGCTCACAATAAAAAGAATGCCCCTAATCAAAAACTAAATGCTCCTAATCCAAAGCAAATGCTCCTAATTTAGCAAGAGTTAATATCAAGTGCAACATGAACAAATGCTGCTCCTAATTAAAAAAATGCTCATTATACTAAAAATTTAATTGCTCCTAAAATGCTCCTAATTAAAATGCTCCTGATTGAAATGCTCCTGAATAATTTTCAAAATGCTCCTAATTGAAAACTGGAGTAGCTATGGCCTCAAATACTACTCTAAGTAGATAATAGTACCGGCTCTTCCTGCTGTACTACTACCAAGTAGTGACTACGATTGGGTATTTTTCAGTGGGTTGTTTGGGCATATCTCCTCCTGCAGTCCAGTGAGTTACCATGGTAATTTAAATAGTACTACCTGTGGGTTCAGATACTAGTAGTAGTATATCTCCCAGTTCTCTACTAGAGAGTAAAAGTTAAAATATGATAAATACGGAGTATTAAATTATATCAGGTATCCAATAATATACTAATTCCACGTGTAATATCTACCACAAGATATGTAAATCGGATATCTTCATACGGTACATGGTACTTTATACTAGGATTACTATTCTACTAGTAGTAGTCTATTCTAGTACTAGTAATATTATTTAGAGTAATTTGTAATATCAGTGATTCATCATACTCTATCGTTTACTCGTACGCAAGTGCAGCAGCAATATCGAAGGAGAATTAAAAATTCGCACAGTCTGCAGAGTTAACCCAGCTATTAAAGAAGAAACTCCTCATTCCATCATCACAGCCAACAGCCAACTGCACAAGGACTTCTAACCACTACACTACACTCGATCAGACACTTAAAATTCCCAAGCTTCAAGATACTACTTGTACACTATTACAAAATCCCACCACGATGAACTCGTTTTCTTCGGTTTTCAGTTCATTGCAAGTTCTGCTGCTTTTGTTGAATATGCTGGTTGTCATTGCCGCCTTCCAGCACTCTGTCGCTTCCGTCAATTATCTGCTGCAGCCAATTTTTCCTTTAATAAGTCGTCCCGTCCATTCTTCCGCCCTTTCTTCCTCGTCTTCGAACGACTCCTCTCTGTCGGGGGGGAAAGAACAGGCCAAATTCACAGTAGAATCCGTTCTCAAAGACAACTATCCTGAATTCCACTCCCTCCTATCCAAAAATGAGGGACTTTTCAAGACGCTTGACACTGATTTTTCTGACGGGTATACGATTTTTGCTCCCAATTCACAGGCTTTTGTGGATTTATCAGAAAAGCAGCGAAAACAGTTGGAAGATCCCCGGAATTTAGAAACAGCACAAAAAATGGGTTTGTACCACGTCGTGACGGAAGCATTGTCCATTACCAATTTAAATACAGAGGACTGGACTGTACCGAAAACACCAGAGGGACTTCCTGCCTTAAAATTTGCCGCTGTGAAAACTCTGGGTGGAGAAGTTCCTATTGGAAGATTCAAAAAGAAGACAGGCGGTGGATTCTGGAGGAGTTTGGTGAACGTTGAAAAAACCGTGCGTGATAAAGATGGAAAGCCAGTAACAGAAATTGTGGTAGGACCAGCTGGGACGATACTGAGATCAGTCAAAGTAGGAAATGCCATGATTCACGAGGTAGATAGTCTCGTCAGTCCTGTGCTCCTGTGGCGCTACTGCGATCAGTTGAGAATGCCAGGTTTCTAAAATTATGTTACGTATCTGTGCTATTTTTATGCATTTTAATGTCATTGCACATGATTCAACCGAGCCTTAGTAGACTATGCCAACAAAAGCAGGGTCACCGGGAATGAAAACTAGTTACAAATAAAATACGAGACTATAATATATATTGTTTCCACTTTAGATCCAACGGACAAATGGGCCCATCAATAGAGAAAGAGAGATCCACTGTTGGTGTGGGAGTAATAATATAGTCTTTACAAGTTTTTTCCGATCTTCTTGGGATGAGGATCCGATCATTCATACCAACGAACGCGGGAGTTCCGAAGCATATTCGAAGGCATCGCTGCTCTGTCCGATTTGTCATTCTAAGAATGCACTTGAGCTTGGCGTTCCACATGGACGCGGCGGGATCCCTCGCACTGGGCCAAAGCTGTTATAGGGAAAATTGAAAATTGTTGGTTGAAAACAAAAGAAGAAGAAGACGACGACGAATGTCACGACCAATGAGCACAGGCGACTTACCGTTTTTGAGTTTCCATTTAATATAGTCTTGATAAAGACGCGATGCGTGCATCTGAATGAATCATGACAGTGGTGATGAAGTCGTGTGAGTGTACCTGCAAAGGAAAACATAAGTAATAAGTAAGGAAACGAATCGAGAACTTACGTTTTTAGCCCTGTCGTGTTTGCGTTGTTGCCGTTCGGCCTTAGGCATCATCTTTGGTATTAAAATAGAAGTGACTTAGAACATGCGAAACGGAAGACAATACAAAAGACACGGTGTATGAACCACAAAGACACGAATACTAACCGTTTCGGCCATCACGTCCATCAACAATTTGTTCATGCGCACCAAGTTATCACCCATTTGCGCTTTGCGAGTGCTCATGAACAAGTTGACCGCCGAGATGGCCTCCATGAGATTCTGAAGGGCTTTTTTCGTGAGCGTTTCGCGAGTAAGAGAAGAATTCGGAATGGTGGCTAAGAATTCATGCTTTCGTTGGGATTTTGGAAGAGACGTGCTGAGTCAGACAATGTTATATGGAATATGAAAGGTAAGTTACATGAACGACACAGACGCAAAGACTAACCTTCATCGCGGCGATGGCCACTTCCATTAGCTTTTGGTAAATGCTCATTACAAATTCGCTTGCGTCAGGAGGGGGAGTCGGAGGAGGAAAAGAGCGAAAGAGAAAATCAAGATCATCCGTAGATGTAGTCGCAGTCGCAGTCGTTGAAGGAGGAGTGGTGCGAGTGGTAATACGAGGACGAGTGAAAACGTCGTAGATAGCTGCAAAAAGAAAAGCCATCAGTAACGTAAAAAAGAATTCGAACAACATGTTTTCTTGTTTCCTTATTTAAGTTTTGACGTTGTTGTTTGTTTTTTGTTTGTTTATGATTTGTGATGGCAAAATTGTGCAGATGAGTGCGAAAATTAGTGCCAACAAGTGGTGCTTTGAATCAAGTTCTTCAACCAATCAAATCGTACGCATCATTTACAATTAATTGTTTTTATAGCTATATTGTGTCCTCTAGTAGTACTATCCTGAAGACAGTACAATTTCGTGTTTTTTTGGTACGGTAACTAGGAGTACAAAAACAATTCCTATTTGATTGGGTGCCACTCTGCAGTCTATATCGTGCTCGTTGTACTCTGATTAACTGCTGCTTGTCTAATAAAGAAGTTGCTTCTTGCGGCCTGGTGGTCGCTCGTAGGTACATTAAAGCCATGGCTTTAGTACTGCTGCTTACGGTAGTAGTACTACCTGGTACTGTACCTGGTAGTAGTAGCAGACCTAGTAATCATGTTGTTGTAGCTTGTGTTGGTTTATTTTTTTACCAGGTACTACGGTACTCCATTACCAGATCACGAACTGCTGGCTACTAGCTAGTAGTAGAAGTGTAGTAGTATTACCTGCTGGTACCAGCACACTACTAGAGAGCTATGGTAGTAGAAGTAGCTATTCGGTCCAGTAGTAGTACCTGGTACCGTTTACCAGTAGTAGAGTCAGTAGTCTTTTTCATCCTTCTTTGCTGGTGGTGGTGGTCATTGTATTGTTCTTGTTAGTAGAAGTACTACTAGTAGTACTCTAGTACTACTACTAGTACTAGTAGCCAGTCTACTAGCTACCACTCCGGTAGTTGTCTGCAGCTACTAGCTACAGTAGCTATTTGTTACCACCATTCCCAGGATATGGATTTATCCCGGGGCTGTGTTTCCAAATTTCCGGGATATCCATATCCTGGGCTTGTTTGACGCTTTTCAAATCACCAATTCCGGGATGTTGAAAAATCACGGGATATATTTAATGCTTATATCCATAATGAATAGTTTAATGTTACATCGTATTTAGATGAGCATTGTCTTGATTTTTTTTAGTTTTGTGCAGCTTTTTTCTATAGTCGTACTTTATGGGTAATTAAAAAAAAAAAAATTGAACATCTAATTTACGGGGATCACAACTATGGTGCCCGCAGGGCGCCAAGGCCACCCGAAGGCAACCATTGGCACCCCGAAGGGTGACATAGTTGATCACAACCGGACCACACCCTCCATGAAGGAGGATAGGATCTACTATTTAAATTGGGTGACACGCACCCGGGGTTTGAGTTACAATTGGTGGGTTGTGGAAGTTGGAGGATTTGGTTGATTATAGAAAATTTCCCAGGG
>Ga0100391_1002417_pt1 | contig 19779 bp, 14 predicted proteins | sample CryGeymeta201515_FD_81541 | JGI IMG/M metagenome (GOLD analysis project Ga0100391, IMG submission 81541) | Groundwater microbial communities from Crystal Geyser aquifers in Utah, USA - Crystal Geyser metaG 2015-15 | ecosystem: Environmental > Aquatic > Deep subsurface > Groundwater | place: USA... | reverse complement strand
GTGTGGAGACTATAGAGTGAATATTAGATATTATGACTAGAGTAGGAGACTAGTGGTGTGTGTGTATAGGAAGCAGGCACAGGCACACGACCTAATAGAGTAAGACCTAACTCCTGAGTCCTACGGCAACCCACCTGGGCTTAATATAATAAAAAATAATGAAGAAAAAATTCAACAAATATATCTGTCGCACATTAGTTCTTGAAAGGAGAACAAAGGTGTTCAGTAGACGCGCACTCGTTTGTACAACTAGTAGTAGCCGTTTGCAGAAAGGAAGACGACAACAATTTTTGGTTCAAAGTTCAAACGCCCCAAAGCTTCACAACACAACAAACCATCAGCAGCAAACGTTATGACCGAAACAGCATCTACCGAGGTGCCCGCCTTTAGCAAAGCCTCTAGAATGTTGTCAATGAATTCGTCTCCACTGCCTTCCCGTCATCCTTTGGCTTTTGACGTTACCAACAATAATCAGCAAGCACAAAACATGAGTCGGAAATCCTTGAAAACTCAACGACAAAAACATCCTCAACACCGTAGCCCTCATCGTTCTCTGAGTGCCAGCAAGTCTGCTTTTACGCCTTTAAATGGCTTGAGCTCACCCTCATTTTCTCTCAGATCCACGGCAACCAATGGTACCGTGATTCGAAGCTCCATCAAAACACCGAGCAACATTAACAACAACAAAAACAACAGTCAGTACCGTACCATTCTGACACCCTCTCGCACCATTACCGAGTCTCTCACGGCTATGGTGTCCGAAACAGCCGAGCAACTAGACGAAGTCTGGGACCAAGTCGGTTACAACTCCGAAGAACGTATGTCTCAACTGTCGGATCTCTTGGTACAATTCCGTAACCTCTGTCAAGCTAAATTGGCAGAAGAACAAGGCGTAGCAGAGACCTTTCGTCACACCATTGCCGAAACCAAGAGCGAAATTGTGGCTACTTCTGAAGCCCTTCACATTCCAGTCGACGAAAATTTGCTCTCCAGCAAAGACAAGAAGACGGCTCTGACGGACGAATTGGCCATTCTAGAAGCTACCCTGGAAGGATTGCGAGAAACTGCTGCTATAGCTACCGCAGATTTGAAAGAGATGCAAAATTATTTGGTTCAGGCTCACGAAATCTTGGGACTCTCTATGGAAGAAGAATGGAAAGATATTACTTCTGACTTAACAGTCCAACGACGCGATCGGTTCCGCCGCAAGGTAGACGAATTGAAGGAAGAAATGGCAACGCGATCTTCGGCTGTCATTCAATTGTTGCGAGATTGCCAACACCTCATCAAAGACTTGTGTGTAGATACAACTGGTCCAAATGCTTTAGCTTTGGATCGGCAGATTGATGGTAGTCTTGTGCGTAACCCGGAAACAGGAGGCTACACAATGGCCTCGAACCGTCGCACAGAAACATGTACCGGAATCAGTGCAAATGCATTGGAAGATCTTACGGATCGTATCACAACATTGAACGCAGAGAAGCGACGACGAACTGTCTGCTTAGAGGAAATGGGAGCCAAGATAATGACACTCTGGGAAAAGCTACGCATTCCAGAACAGGAACAGATGGATTTTTCAGAAAGCATCCAGGGTCTTGGTCCAGAGACGATTGCCAAGGGCGAAGCAGAATTGGAACGCTTGCTCATCTTGAAGTCGGAGATGCTTGGTAAGCTCATACTTGAAGCACGAGAAACCATTGTCGGCCTTTGGGATGAAATGAATGCCACCGAGCAGTACAAGGGGTCGTTTGGCGCCTTCCGCGTGACTGACGATTCCCAGTTCAACGAGGAACTCCTTGAGATCCACGAAGGATACGTTGACTATCTTCGGGAACAATTGGATGAAATGAAACCAATTTTGCGAATCATTGAACGACGAGAAGTTATCCTTCGGGAACGTAAGGAGTACCAGGAACTACAAAAGGATTCTGAACGACTCCAACAACGCGGTGCTGCCCTCACCCAGCAGCTCATGCGCGAAGAGAAGATGGCTCGTCGCATCAAGCGTGATCTTCCTAAACTGACGACCTTGTTGGAGGAAAAGCTCCAGGAATGGATTGAGAAACACGAGCAACCATTCCAGCTTCACGGAACGGACTATGCCATTATCATGCAACAACAAGAGGCCGACTGGACCGAGTACAAGAACTCGTTAGCCCTGGAAAAGGAAAAGAAAAAGAATTACGAAAAGGACAAGAGCGAAAATGATGGAAAAGGTCGTGTTGGCGGGCGACTTGCCCCCATTACGAGAAAAGTTTCGTCTACACGTCCCTTTGGTGATGCTGCCAGCCGCGAGAATCGCGGCATTAGTCGCATGCGAGGTCGTGAAAACGACAGAGCTGTGAAGCCTCGATCACAGATTGCTGCTCGCAGTCAGTCTCGGGCACCTGCTATCTAGCCAAGTGCACCATTGCCAGACCATATCATTTGTTTCAGCAGGCTTGGAAACATTCATCATACAATACATGTTATTTGGACTACAAGTTCCGTACAGTAATTATTTGAAAAGTTTACGCATAGTAGGCACCAATCATACAGTATGGTCGATCAAGCTTTGGCCCAACCGATATATTGGAATTCTCAAAGAGTCTTTCCAATTGATTGCTGTAACGTCTGCTAAACTTGCGACTACTCGTACTAGCTACGGACAACCAACAAACACAAAACGCACAAGACTGGACCCTACTAGGGAGCTATCTTTCAACGTTTTTCTGCTGGCTGAAAGGATCTGGACACTGGAGTCTTTCCAATTCACTCCGAAATCTTTGCAATAACAACTGCTACTACTAGCTACGAACAACAGACACAACGCACAATTTTAGTGAACTATCTCCCAAAGAGTTTTTTGCTGCTGGCTTAAAGAATCTAGATGTATGTAGTATGGTGTACGTCGTAGCATTCCAAACGGCCACAGCCAAAAATGTTGTAGCATCTTCATTTTCATGAGTCATCATTCACGATAGACGCTGCTTGATTCAATTCTTAAAGAGTCCCGGGTAGCTCTTCTTGTAGGCAGTGAAATCGGGAGCATTGATATCGAGACGAGTGACGGGAGACTTTCGCTCCAACGTCAAACGCTTAATGGGGGGGAAGTTAGAGTTCATTTGGTTTCGAGCATTTTGGTAGCGGGCCATGCGAGCAGCCTCGATCTTGGGATCCGGTTTTCCTGTCTCCCATACTTCGGTGGCGTCGCTGACATATTCCTGATCCATGGCGTAAGCAGCAGGCACGGCGGCAGCTCCCAAGACGGCAGCAGCGGCAACACCAATAAAAGCCTTTCGGTCCATGGACTCAGCGTTCAAGGCAACAGAGGTCTTGGCACCTTGTTGGGCAGGAGCGAAGGCAGCGACAGAGGCAACGAGGGAAAGGAGGAAAAAGGTCTTCATTGTGGCAGGACTGTGCAATCAAAGTGTAAATAATAGAAAAGGTTTAGCGTGTGCTACTGCTGCTGGCTTGATAAGACGATTTTGCCTTACCTTGACAGAGGTGATTGATTTCTGGTATCTGATACTTGACAAGAAGCAAGGTAAAAAAAGATGATGATAATCTTTCCATCAAGTCATAGTCTAGCTAGCTAGTAGTAGTAGCTACAGGCAGGAAAAAAAAAGCTATGATGTCACCGCGATCTTTTGCTTTCAAGCTTCAAGACTCTTGAGACCTCCAACCCTAGTAGATAGTAGAATCCTGCAAATTATCTCCAACTCTATTACAAACATGACACAAACCAGTCTTGGATGACGAGAGCATACCCCGCTCTTCCAGCGAGGAGGGCTCTAAATATTTAGGTATGTTTGTCTTCAGAAGATCTTAGGTCTTCCGAAACGGCTAGATGCGCAGACTTCCGCAGCGAAGATAGAGGCACTAAGAGAAGCTTGGCTACAACTAGTAGATAACAGCAAGCCAACAACAGCGTGCTTGACCAATACACCTCGAATATATATACATATCTTATCCGTAACTAACCCTACAGGCAAGATGGCTCACCAAACTGAACGATACATTCCTCCCCGACAAAAGCTGGACCCACTCAGTATCGTCACTGACTATGCGACTCATCCTCGACTGGAATACCGGTACGTTATTTTGTTTTTTGCTCAGGAGAAGATTCGTCACGCTTTTATAATATCGTTGCCTCCGCGCACTGCTTGTTGTTGCTGGCTGTTAGCCAATATTGAGACGCGTTGTTCATAGCAGGCTTTCTCATATGATGTCAACTTTTATTCAATGTTTTTAAAAACGCGGGCAGAACCATTGCCGGTGTGAACGGTCCTCTGGTTATTTTGGACAACGTGAAGCTTCCGAAGTACGCCGAGATCGTTAATCTTACACTAGGAGATGGGACCCAGCGTTCGGGCCAGGTGCTTGAAGTTTCCGGAGAACGCGCCGTTGTGCAGGTCTTTGAGGGTACCGCTGGAATTGATAACAGAAAAACTAGCTGCGAGTTTACTGGCGATGTGTTGAAGATGGGAGTTTCCGAAGAGATGCTTGGACGTTCCTTTAACGGATCAGGTAAGGTGATTGACTCGGCTCCCAAGGTCCTCGCCGAGGCCTATTTAGACATCAATGGACAGCCCATCAACCCTTCTTCTCGTGATTACCCGAAGGCGATGATTCAGACTGGTATCTCCGCCATTGATGTCATGAACTCTATTGCCCGTGGACAAAAGATTCCCATTTTTTCCGCTGCTGGTCTTCCCCACAACGAAGTCGCCGCCCAGATTGCCCGCCAGGCATCGTTAGTCACACAGAGTGATACCACGGATAGTCACGAGGATAATTTTGCCATTGTCTTTGGAGCTATGGGAGTAAACATGGAAACTGCCCGTTTCTTTCGTTCCGATTTCGAAGAGAGTGGTGCAATGCAACGTACTGCCTTGTTCCTTAACTTGGCCAATGATCCTACAATTGAACGTATCATTACGCCTCGTTTGGCACTGACAACGGCCGAATATTTGGCTTACGAGCGTGATTTGCACGTGCTTGTCATTTTGACAGACATGTCTTCGTACGCCGATGCCCTTCGTGAGGTTTCTGCCGCCCGCGAGGAAGTGCCCGGACGTCGTGGTTATCCCGGTTATATGTACACCGATTTGTCTACAATCTATGAACGTGCCGGACGTGTCGTCGGACGTAACGGTTCTATTACGCAGCTTCCCATTCTTACGATGCCTAACGATGATATTACGCATCCTATTCCCGATCTTACCGGATACATTACCGAGGGACAGATCTACTTGGATCGTCAGCTGCACACCAAGGGAGTCTTCCCTCCTATCAATGTGCTGCCTTCTTTGTCGCGTCTGATGAAGTCTGCTATTGGAGAGGGTATGACCCGTTCCGATCATGGATCCGTGTCCAATCAGCTTTACGCGTCTTACGCCATGGGTAAGGATGTGATGGCCATGAAGGCTGTTGTTGGAGAGGAAGCCTTGTCGATGGAAGATCATTTGTATCTGAGCTTTTTGGAACGCTTCGAAGGAAAGTTCGTTGCCCAAGGACCATACGAAGCCCGTACTATTTTCGAGTCTCTGGATCTCGCCTGGAGCATCCTTCGTGCTTTCCCCAAAGAGCTTCTCAGGAAGATTCCAAAGAAGACCTTGGATACGTTCTACGCTCGTCGTCGCGAAGCGCAAGAGGAAATGAACCAAGCCGATGCCTCCTCGTGAATAACCAATTTCAAGGAGAAGTAATGCTTTCATACAAACAAACCATAGGTTGGATGCAGTTGAAAATGGACTCATGTACTTCAATGCACAGTTCATTGCGGACTATGAGTACATTCAAAATAATAAACTTATATAACAGAGCTGTATTGCTTGATGCTAGGTTGAAATAAATGCGTATTGAAATCTCATACATTTACCAGTACTGTATGTTAACTCCTACATGTTTGTATGTGTTGCTGTTATGGAGTGATCGGCGTATTCCTCGTATTGAAAGAGCACTATGAGGACAGGAATTAGCTGCTGGCGCTTTCGCCTACGTTATGGTTGTTGCTTTCTTCTCTGAAATACCTGGATTGCTGGCGGTACGTAGTAATTGTTGAAGCATTCTTGCGCAGCCGACCTACTTTTTCTGTTGCTCTAGCATGGCTTCAGCCTTTTTAACTTGCTCTTTCGTTGGGAGTTGACTTAACTGATCATAAGCAAGGCCACCCACAAAAAAAGTCTTGGGTACCCATAGAAGTAAAGGCTGCTCTCTTTCGCCAGCCATGAATGCAGCAAAGATAGCCAAAACAAAGTTAATGGTGTAAGTAACAGCCAACCCTCCTTGCAAAAAATCTCTCAGGGGCGTTGGTAGATTAGTGAGGGGAAACCCTGGGTACTCCACGAATGCCATGAGAATAATAGTAAGAGCTCCGATAAAGTGACCGACCTGTAGAGGCCCCGTCGGAATTCCAAGGAATGGTTTGGCTCCTTCACCGAGCAAAGCACTGACAGTCCCATACTTTTCCACTTCGAAGAAAGTGTCATCAGCATCGGCATATGGTTGTTGTTCGAGAAGCTGTCATCGAATTTGCATTATTTATAATTTACATGTATTGTTGACACATTCAGGAGAAAACTGGATGTCAGACAAAGAACTATTTCCACAGGAAAAACACATCCACATCAATATCTCAACTCACTCTTGCGAATGCCTCCTTATCGCTTCTCTTAATTCGGCGCTTGTCCTTAAGCTTTTCTTCTTCAATACGCGCTCTCTCTTCTTCTTCTTTCTTTTTCAATTGTTCCTTAATATCAGGCAAATTGATTGCATCCGCGGCATTCTGCACTGGTTCATCTTTAACGCCCACTGAAAGGAAAATCATGGGGATAATATGATAGGTGAGGGATTTTATAGAAAAGTGTAACCACATTACGAATTTCTCTTTCGCAACTTCACAAACTATAGAAAAGCGCAACAAACAGAGACAAAATTAACGAGTTCACCTACCGCCACTATCGAATTCGAAGTTCGCCACATCTTTCAGAGTAAAGATATCTTCTTCCGTTACTTCGTCTCTATTTTCGGCGTCTTGGATCGTATCCATACTCGGCGGCGGCGATGGCTTCGGTTGATCGACGAGAGATGACGTTGATCTTTCAACAGCAGGTGCATCCTTTCGGCGGCGTCTCTTTTTCTTCTTTCCGTCAGCGGCGTGAAGAGCTGTCGCGGAGGCTTCAGGACCGGTGATAAAAGGTCCCTGCTGTATTTGGTTGGTTACCTTTTCTACTAGTCGAATTGGTGAAGTAGTGAAAGCTAATGATGATGGAGCGAGTACGACCGCACCGACAATGGCTGCTTGGCAGGCCAAGAGGAGATTCTTAGGTTTGGACGGGGACATGATTTTATGATGTTAATATTGCCGAACGGTGGGTTGTTGCGACGTAACTATATTCGGGATGAATGTGATGATCTGGCAATCCAAGCTAGGATTAGGATCGTTCTGAAGGCTGCAAGGCAAAGAATAGGCGCGTGCTACAACTGAATATTCGAGTAGATATTAAAAAATTAGTTTGTAGCGAAGGACTTCCGCAGCCATCTTGGTTGGTGGGTTTTTGAAGGTTCATTATTGATGAGAGCCAAACTCGAATCAAACGATCACAGATGGAACGTCAGAAAGATCTGGTGTTTGGCTCTAACCCTTGTGATATTAACCTTCTCACAAGCTGCTTGAGAGCAGCTCATGATGAGAGCTAAAAACAAAAAATAATAGTATCACACCCTGAACTCTTGTTCAACCGTGTATGGTATCAAAGTGTGCAGGGCAACCACCTGCAAGTAAAAAGTGAACGATAACCAAATACTATTGATATCTACAGTACGAAGAAATTTCTTATATTTCAAGTACATTTTCTTACTACATGTCAAGTAGTACATGTTGTGCTGCTTTTGAGATGCCGGTCCCCCGGAGCTTGGTCGGCGCTTCAGAGTTTATTGCTACGACTAGTGTAGCTAGTAGCTACAGTAGCTACTACTCGAGCCTGGAAAAGTACGTACTGTAGTGCTGATACACTGAAACCAAACTGTGCCGATGATAGAAACCAACTCCTACAAATAAAATCCTGATCAAGTATTTTCATCGAAGCAATGTGCATCCTCGTCAATTAGAAATGACGTCTGACACGTCTTTCGATTTACTCGCACTCCGATCTTTCCGAAACTAGGTTCAACTACGTAGGACGTAGGACCTGCCTTCGATTTTGGAGCCTTCAAAGTAGCAACTCGTCTTCGATTATTGATCTCTGCGTCTCTCTTCTGTTCGCCTGGTTATCTCCGCACTATTTCAAAGGTCTCATTACTAGCTACTTGCAGTGAAGATGATGAACAAATTGGTACTTGCTTCTCTCATCGCATCGGCTTCAGCCTTTGCCCCCGCTCAATTCGGTGGTAAGTATTGCTTTTGTTTGATTTGGAGGCGTCGACAATAATTTTAATTTCCTGCTTCATAAAGTCGGCAGCCATTGCTGTTGTCACGGCAGATTCTCACCAACCCTCCAATGTGCACTCTCATGCTTCGTTGTCGATACTCACAGCCAGACAGCAGACTCAACTTTTCGAAGATGCTGCTCCCGAAGCTGCCCCCGAGGAAGCTGAAAAACCAGCAGCATACGTAGCCAGTGAATCCCTTCCCTTCCTGGAATATCCTCCCAATCTTAAGGGATATGTTGGAGATGTAGGTTTTGACCCTTTCCGCTTCTCTGATTTCGTTCCCATGGACTTCCTTCGCGAGGCTGAGTTGAAGCACGGACGTATCTGCATGATGGCTGCCGCCGGATTTGCTGCCGTTGACTGTGGGCTTCGAATCGTCCCTCTTCCCGAAGAATACGAGGGCTTGACCTCCGTCACTGCTCACGATGCTCTTGTCAAGCAAGGGGCCATGTCACAAATGCTGCTTTTCTTCAGCCTTGCCGAGGTTATCGATCTTATTGCTGTCAACCAAATGCTCGCCGGATCTGGACGCGAACCTGGCGACTTTGGATTTGATCCTGCTGGATTTTTGAAGGGAAAGAGCAAGGAGGAAGCTGACCAAATGAAGTTGAAGGAGCTCACCAACGGCCGTCTTGCTATGATGGCATTCAGTGGTATGGTGACACAAGCTGTTTTGACTCAAGGTCCATTCCCATACGTTTAGATTTTTTGATCTGTACTACCTTCATCCCATCCCTCCGTCGAAGTCTGGCGGCTGCACAGGTTTCAGCATCTAGACTGTAGCTAAGACTGCCTGTAGCTAAATTATGTTTAGACTGCTATTCAGATCTCGGCCTAAGTGACAGACAGACTTCTATTTGCAAATAGTAGCCTACTGGATTAGATTCTACTTTGCCTTCAAGGCGTACTTTTAACTTCAGCCGATGCAAAGAACTATTTGAATTTCTTTTGTGGATCTACTGCGTAAATCTAATCTAAGGTCAGTCCAGAATCCCGTTCTAATTTTGCATTTTGGTCGGCAGTGCATTTATATAATATTAGCTCCTGGTACTATGCGGACCTGTTGTAAAGACTATCCTAGCTTGCTATCAAAAAGTGAACACTCATCAGATAGAGAAGGAAAAAGCTACAGTGCAGAGCTTAGATGTATGGGAAGCCCTTGTCGTACAGAACGGCTTGGGTGCAGATGCCTCCAATGGCCATCATGGCCAAGCGTCCGTTCGCAAGTTCCTTGTATTTCATATCCTTAATTTGGGATTCGCTCTTTCCTTCCAAGAAGTTGGTTCCAAAATTGAAGTCGCCTGGCTCACGGCCAGATCCTTGCAACATTTCCGCAACAGCAAGGTATCCAACCATTTCAAAGAGTCCAATGAAAACCAGTGCGTTGCCCATCACACCGTTGGCAACCATGGCGTCGTGTGCTTGCACAGAGGAAAGACCCTGTCCAAGAGGGTGGACAACGAGGCCAGCATCCACGAGGATAAATCCAACAACAGCCAATTGGGCAATACGTCCGTGTTTCAATTCGGATTCACGTAGGTAGTCCATCGGAAAGTAATCGGAGATTCGTAGAGGGTCGAAGCCAGTGTCATCACCAACGTATCCCTTACAGTTCTCAGGGTAAGGAAGGAATGGCATAGCAGGGCTCTTTTCGGCATTAAGAGCAATGGTGGCCTTCCCTGTATTTTCAAACGAAAGAGAGAGATGTGCATCAGATTTCCATTTTCCGAATGCTAGACGCGCTACGCTTGTCCGCATTTATGTGAAGTAGACGGACTTACCAGATTGGGAGGCAGGGGCGAAAGCTGCCGCAGCACTAAGAAGGGACGCAAGGATAAGCTTTTGCATGATTTCGAATATATTGGATGATACGAAACGAAATAAGATTAGCAGAAAGTAGAATCCTCATTGTCGGGCCAGAAGCCGCTCCTCTCTCGTTCGGTCGACACGAACTTTGAAGCTACGTTGCACCTTGAATGTCAAAGATCGGGGATCCTGGGTACTAATTTGCACGTCTGTGAATAACATCGCACATCTGATCTATTTCGTTCTCGACCCGTTCACCCCAACCCAACAGGCACCCCTGTCCTTCATTAACTGACTTACCTAAACCCAGACGGCTATTATGGCCAAGATCACATCCTGGGATTTTTTAATACCAACTAAATGAAGTGTAAAAAAAACCAATGTAAAGACTTTGTACAGCTGTCAACGCTGCCAAAGAACAACAGCTATTCATTTTAGCTTGTCTAGTCATGCCAGCTGTTGAGGATTTGAGCTAGGTGGTGACTATGAATTTGGTAATTATCCAAAGATGCCGAGAAACGCTGGACGAAGTGTCCCTCTAACTACAACTGAATACAATCTGTGTTTTCTAACTAGAACGCAGACGCAAAAATATCAGCGAAGCAAGAGCTCAGGAAGAAAATAGAAAATTGTAACCGCTGGAATTCCCAAGATGAAGGTAAGAAGGATGCATACTCGGCAGCCTGTAATGAGATCAATTGCCATGTTTGCTTCAAATTGCATTGATCCCTGAGTGTTCTAGCAGAGCAGCCTGAAGTTCTGGAAGAGTTGTTTGCTTGCTTAGTGGATCAGTCAAGTAGTAGCGATGGGAACCCTCATGAACTATCCGTTTGTGTCATCGAGTACTTGTCACAGTGCTTTCTGATTTTCGGTGCGCATATACACCATTTGATGATAGTCCGAAGATAGCAAATTTCTGCACTCCGCCTTTGAGAATCACTCGTTTCCTTCCGTTTACTTCTCTCCTTCATTTTATGTTTCGACAATTATCATACTGGCATTTTTCAACCCAGCCAGCAACGAAGTTTTTGGACTGTCATGGTTCGTTAAAAGTGTACTCTCTAATATTAAGCTCGTTTTCGTCTGGGTCCTAATACCATATCTGCATATTTCCTAGCCGTCCTATTCGGCGTGCCCTTCTAGATTAAAATCAGTCTTTTTCGATCTCTTTTGGGTTTCCTGTTCGTCGCCCTCGTATGCTGCCAAAAGGACATAACCCAACGCAATCAAGGGACTGAGAGCGAAAATAATCTGAAAAGGAGGATTCGTAGAGAAACGAAATGAGTCTTTCAGAAAAAAGGCGGATATTTCGAACAGGCAATTTCAACCTCGTCGCGACAGAATCACTTCATTGCAACATTGCCACAATAATTTTTTTACCGAATACTGTACGAGTACGAAGCAACGAAGCAACAACTCCATACAATAACAAATCACTCACTTTTACTCCAGCAATTATCATTTCCAGAGGGCTCATTGGTTCTGCTTCCGCCATTTTGATGAGATGTGTTGCCTTCGAAAAAATGTTAAGGTAAATAGTGTGGTAGCCAAGTCAATGAAAGTGAAAGTTTGTGGATGGTTTTATGTTTTTGTGTTGCGGTTTGCGGTTTGCGTTGAAACGTTTAGGTTGGAGGGAGGTTTGAATTCACCAGGATGAGTCAGTCCTCCGTCCGTTTCTCGTGGTTGTAAGATTTTTTTCTAAAAATTATTTAAAAAAAATGATTGTCGAAGTGCAACCAAGCTAGAGTAGTACCAGGTACCTGTTAGCTAGTAGGTACGCTCGTACGCTCGCACTACATCATCGGTTGTTTTAGTTCAAGCTATTATTACCTCCAGGATTATTACCTCCCTCCGATCTACTTGCTACAGGTTGCTTTTATTTTATACCTGCATACCGCATACTTACCAGCCATACTGAGTGACGACTCTAGCCAGGATCTTGAGTTGCTTGAGATTTTCGTGCATGTAACTCAAAGCTCAAAGTCCTCCTCGGTCAGTATAAAAGTCTAACTTGCCGACCAACGACACACCAATCAATTACAATCCTTAGAATGTCAGGGATGAAATTCCTAATTATCTACGCAGTTGCAGGGCTGCTGTGTTCGACGATGGGATCGTTGGTACCATCTCCACTTCCAAAACTTGCTCATAGACAAGCTCCGATATTAATAAGAGGTGGAGTGCTTGCAACGGGCGACAAAAAAGTTATGAGTCGATTCACTTCGGGGGGTGGAGTCGACAGCCGCATGCCGTCTTTATTCGGACCTAATGAAGTCGAATATAGCCGCTTTTCAGCTTGTTTGGCTGCCACCGAAGGCCTGCGTCGTATGAGAGACCAAGCTCTGTTGGAACAACAACAACCACGCACGTCTCCCGGTGGAGCTCCGAATTTAGCAGCATTGGAAGAGGAAAAGAGGATTGCCGCTCAATATCAAGCCAATTCGGGGAGAGTCTTGCGAGCCATGGGAATGTCAGTGGATCGATTTAATGAGCTAGGGCGCGAAATTTCGAAAGACGAGAGATTAAAAGAAAAGGTAGGTGCTGGAAAAGCAAAGGGACGAATTTTTCGAATTGTTTTAAAAGATACGTTTGTTTCACTATGTGCTCACGAATTCGATTTTATAATCGTCAGGTAATGGAACAAGCTTACTTGTATCGCATGGCTGCCATGGTCAACCTAGACCAGATCCCTCTCATGTCCAATGACAGTGCCAATGACAAGACAAAATTTCAGCGCAGTAAGGTTGAACTCTTTTGCAAGAGTGTACAAGACATTGAACACTTGCGTGTAACACAAGTGGATCGATTATGTAAGGCATTGCGCGTGGATGAATTTCCTTCTTCTATTAGTATCAGTGACCCTACCCTGCTTCCCTTTTTGAACCCAAAAGTTCGGGCCGTGGTTAAAGCCTTTCCCTTGCAAGCAGAGGATGTTGTCAAGAAGAATGGACTGGAATCGGACGAATTCAACAACATGCTACAGGAAGTCAAAACAAACGCAATTTTTCGCTGGAAGGTGCAGAAGTATTTGAAGTCTGAGAGCCTCGATGCGGAACAAATCCCCAACGTGGGGAGATAATGCTACTGTCATTTAGATGATTGTGTTAGAATGCTTGAATGTGAATTCGAAAAGGCCATGCATGATGTCATGGCAACATGTTAACTAATGAATAAATCCGATCTTCAATAAGACAACTACCAATCGAGACAAACATAGTGCGTAAATATTGTATGAGTGGATGAAGACCTAAGTAGGAGTAGAAAGCCACAATATCAACGACGGAAAATTCCCATTAGAACTACAATAAAGTTGAAATGAGGATCCCATAAGCTGCTGGATTGTTAATGTGCAAGAAATTTCTTCCATCTACGTTGCTACTAGAGATTGACGCTCTGTATGCTTCATAAGCACTAATCCACTATTCCAAGTATCATCAAAACTCAAATTGATGAAAATGCACTACAAATACGACTTTTCACTTTGTATATGGAACAAACGGCTGTGGTGTCTATGGTATTTCGGCTTAGAATCGTAACTTTTGGAAGAAATAGCTGCTTCCCTGTGCCTTCTTCTCACTTGTAACTTCCTTTTGATTCAGGTAACGATCCTGGAACAGTTTCTTAAGATTCTTCTTGACATCCACCTTGCGTTCAGCATCCACCAAATCAGCCTCGTCAACGGCCTTCTTCAAATCCAAATCCACTACGTAACGGGTGGGGAAAACGTGGCGGACATTGATGTACTTGACGAAAGGCTTCATGGTCTTCGATCGCTTTTCTACCTTCTTCTTAGACATGGCGCGTGTGACCTTGCGGGGTCCCTTTGCCAGGCCTGCAATGAGACAATGTGAAAAGCGCTTTTCGCTGTTACCATCGTCGAAGGCCTTGACGACAACTGCCTTCTTTCCGGCGTGACGTCCGGCAAGGACAATCACAACTTTTCCAGCCTCTGTTTTGGGAAAGAACAAAGAACACACAACGAGCGTTAGCAGCACAGTCTGTCTGATGGGTACTCAATGAAACTACTACTCGAGTACAGAGTACAGTGCGATAATATTCATGCAAACAGCATGTAACTTACTGATGATAGCCATAGTGTATAGTTAATTCGTAGTGGTTGAGTGGATATGTATCAATCGAACAGCAGCAGAAGCAACAACAACGACGAGTTGGTTGATGTAGGATGGTACCTGGTAATTGAGATGGAGGAGTCGAGATGAGAGTGTGAAGTACGGTAGGAGATGGGTGGTTTTGAGTAACTCGTAAAGAGTATTTAATTTAGTTTACACCTGGGCATAGTAATCTACCACATTAGGGCTAAAGCTCGATTTCTTAGTTTAGTCTGTTGTTGATACTCATACTCGAGCCACTTTCTAGTAGCTAGGTCTACTCTAGACTAGTCTACTAGCTAGAGTGGAGCTAGCTAGCTTTTACTACCCTAATAAGGAGTACTCTATTACTAGAGTCGTAGCAGTAGAGTAGTACAGTAGCTAATAGTGGTAGTAATACGAGTTCTCTCGAATTTAAGGCAGGCTCTGGCACGCAGTCAGCCAGGATGTGCCGACATTCGCTGTGTTACCAGGTAGCACAAACCCGGCCGAAGCCCCGCCCAAACGTAAATTATATCTCATTTGCTAATAGAATTCATTTCTAGCCAAGCCTATCCTGGTTCTGTCTTGGCCTCTCCTAGTCGCAGGTGCTCCCCTGCTGCATTGGACTTGCAAGAATTTTCTTTGCAGCAGACGTTCACGGCGTGGGAAGAAACCAGGGTTGCGACTGCTTGCTTGTTTGCCCTGCTGTTGTTGGCCATCCTCAGTGATGCTCTCTACCTTGTTGAGACCTCAACCTGAGCCCACTTTCTACGATAGCTTACTCTTCAGCCAACACAGCAGCACTTTATGCTGGAATATGCTTTATCAAAATACTGATACTCGAGCACTTTGGGGAGGGCGGTAGCATTTCAAATTAAATCTTTGGAAAAGAAATAATGGAGTGTCGTCGAAAGATTTGTTGCTGAGATTGTGTGTCATCTTATTATAGTCGGCCGACGTTTTCGAGCAGAAAAAATTGAAACAAATCATTCATTCTTTCAGAGTGGGTCAATTTGGGAAGACAAAGCGAATTGTACAGTTTCTACTACCATACTGAATAGACGAGCAGAAGTACCAGTCGTAGTAGTACCTGGTAGTAGTGTACTAGTACTGGTAATTTGGCCGTAGTAGTAACTGCCACATCATTCAAACCAGCTGTAATAGCCCCGTCTCTTTTGTGACAACTTTCTTCGCCCAACCTCAACACGCAGCAACTCAACCAAGCTTAGTACACTACTACTAGCTAGTACCTGGCTACTACTATCTACTGAAGATTGAAGATCCTAGTAGTTGTAGCTGCTGCGGAAGCACTGGCAACTTAGACAATAAAGAGTAGCACCTCGAACTTGCTACGAAGATAATAACAACTACTGCATCACCGTTCATTATCCTGTTGCTTCACCAGATCAGAGCTTCACAGTCAATTAGAAAATAGAAGATACTACATACAGGACGTTGGCACTTAGGAAAGAGAAGAACATCAATATCTGGGAATCAATCGTATCTCTTTTTTCGGAAGAAAACAGAAAATACGAATAATACACAATGGGTAGCCGATTAAGAAAACACGAAATCTTATTGCTGCTGGTGGCCGCGTGCTGGTTGTTTCCTTCTACGACAGCCTGGTCTAGTGGCATTATCAGTGGAGGACCACCACAAGTCATAACCCCCATTTATCGAATTCCCAACACAAGACCATATCTGACAGTACCGCACTCTAGACAACCACCACCATCACGAAGAAGACGAAACTCATTCTTTGCGACACTGGCCAACGTTGATGAAACCCAATCCATTACTTCATCTTCCGATTCTATCGATGAAGCCTCTGCGGCGTTGGACGTGAGCAGCAGCAGCGGCGGCGGCAGCAGAACAACCAACGCAGCGGATGCCGGCATGGACGCCGAGATCAAGCTGCTGGCTCAACAAATCTTGAATGCTCTCTTCTTAGCTGTTTGCTTCGGCTGGGCCGCCTACACCATATTCAACATTGATGACGGCATGACCCGCGGCTGGACACAAGGAGAAATTGCCATGCGCATCCCCCTCGACAATTGGAGCAATTACGAACGAAGTTTGCAAGACAAACCCATCTTTACAAAGACGCTGATCAACGTTGTCATTTACCTGCTGGGAGATTGGTTGAGTCAAACCGTCTTTCAAAAAAAGAATATTCTAGACTTTGATGTTTCGCGAACACTGAAGAACGGATTCATTGGTAAGTTTGCTATTGTGTAAAGGAAACTTTTGAGGTAGTAGTATCAAATATGCAGAAAGAACAATGGTTTTCACAACCGCTCTTCTACGTTCTTTATACTTTAGGTTTGTGCTTTGGACCCCTTGTGCATCAATACTATCAATTCAGTGACACAATTCTTCCCGTGGAAGGTGGAATCATGAATCGGGTCGAGAAAATACTCATGGATCAAACCATTTATCTCACGGTAAAGTGTAGCATTTACATCTTTGCGGTAGGATTCCTCTCGGGAGACGATTTCAACACTTGCAAAACAACCGTCAAAGAAAAAATTGGTGGGATCGTATTAACAGCATGGAAATTTTGGCCATTGGTCCATTGCGTCACCTATGGTTTGATTCCGGCACGGCATCGTATTCTTTGGGTCAACTCGGTCGATTTAATCTGGAATGCCATCTTGGCGAGTAAGGCACAAAAAGGAGATGTCGAGAAGGAAGCGCAGGTGGATGAGGAAATTAGAGAGTCAGCACACCTGGCAATCGATTCGCATGATCCTCTGGCAAAATTAACTGTTCACACAAGTTTGGCAAGCATCAAAGAAACAATTGACGAAGAACACCATTTGGCTTCCGACAACGCCTCGGTACGTGTTGATCATGAACCTGTGATTCAAGAGGTTTATTTGACAGGTTCTTCCGTCGAAGTTTCGGACGAAGGTGTACTCTTTTTAGTAGCTGACAATGAGGAACATACTGTTGTACCCATTGAGGAACCAGCAGAGGAAGGAGTTGATATTTCCTCGGCGAAAGAAAACTCGACAACCGCGATTCTTTGAAACTGCCATCTCTCATCTTGAAGCAAGCCAATGTACAATATCCGCCAACCGCATTTTACAACATGTTCAAATTAGCAGCGCTCGCTATATTCTCGTACTATGTAGTGTATAAGAAGAAGCAATAATAAATCCACAAGCGTGCCTTCAACTCGAACATTCCATCCATTCACACGCGAACTTAAGGTTGGGAGGGACGCCTGTGAGCCCACACAAAAGACGCCTGAGCGGAACGGTAACTGGGCGAACCTGAATATTAGCTTCTATATCGCTAGCTAGTTAAATGAGATTCAATTTCGGGGCATCATAACGATCATTTCATTCTTCTTTTTTACAATTTTTATGGCATCAGTAGCAAAAAATAATAGCATTGGGTATTTTAATCTAACAAAATAGCAAGAGTCAAACTGACAAGAGCCACTACGGAACATCCAGTCGTGATCTGAAAAGTTGGTATCCATGCAGCTATCTTTGCATGCTGGATCGAAGCGACATATCCATTGAACACGGCAAGAAAACTAAAACCGCCAATGTCAAATACTTTCAGAGAAAGTTGGAGATTAAAACAATGTGAGAGGAAGCCTACGCGTAAGCCAGATAATCATTTTCGGTAATTGCACACTTACCATCAGCAATTGTCGCCGATGACTTGACACCTCCTTTGGAAAGAGCGTAGAGACTGGGAGGGATATAAAAGGGGATAGCAAAAGAAAAACCCCAGAAAAACATAGAGGCAGCGCTTGCTTCTGGCGACATTGTCCATGTCCCAGCCATGTGTCCCCACTGCGCAGCTGAACTGAGTGTAGACATTGCCAGCAGAATTGCCACAGACAGTGCCCTCCGGTTCTTGCTGAGTCTCGCATAGAAACTCGATCCGAGAGTCACAGACAGCAAGCACCCAAGTGCGTAGACAGAGCCAACTTGTGCGGCAGCAGATGAGGAAACACCGTATGCCTGACTCATGAGCAATGGCACAAAGAGTAAAAAGCTTGCAAATACCATTAAAGCCGACCGAGATATGAAGTGCAACCAGAACGTGGGTGTCTTGGCTTCCCTTTGAAGAGTTGCGATGGAGGTTTTCCACTTTGGTGTTGCATCTTCTAGCTGATTGTTGAATTCTTCTTTGCTCTTCTTCCTACCTGAGCTCGTCGATGCAGTTGATACCATTTCCTCGCCAAAGTACGTCAATAATGCAAAGGGAAGAACTTGCACAAGACTGGAGGCGACAAAGACTACCCTCCAAGGTTGACTTATCCTGTCCGAAACAAAGGCAAGAACCCATGCAAAGAACGCAAACGCTGTTGCGTTTCCTGTTCTTGCCGCAGCTGCCAACATGCCTATTTGTTTGGCCCATTCTCTCTCTGGGAACACTTGATGAATGGCATTGATGCAGGCGGCCCAACAAGAGCTAAATATGAAATCAACGAACATCCACGAAATAGCAAACACTGTAAACGAATTGGTCACAGATATTGCTCCCAGCAGCAACGCCAAGAGGGTGAGCGAAATTTTCAAAGAGAGGATACCTCCGAGTGAATCAATGACAGGACCCAACAAGAGTTTTCCAGCAGCAATAGCGACAGTAGATAAAGCCAACAGACGGCCGAACAGCAATTGTGGTTTTGCTGTCCAAGAACTTGAGAAGTGTAAACCTATTTTGGGAGATGTAAGCTGGTCCAGTACTGCTGGTAGAGCGCACTTGCTAGCCATGACGGCAAAATAGGTAGCACCCAGGGCCGCTGCCATTCCTCGCCGTCGCCTCAAGTCCTGAGGTGCAGCATTATCTTCCATGCTGTCATCGTTGGCTTCTCCGCGTAGACGCTTGGAATCAATTGCTCCCCCGCGTATGTTCACCCCTATTCTTTCGAGGGACCGGAGAACATGGGGTGCTCGAAGGGTGGGTCGGCGATGGCCATTTTGGAAGATGAAAGATCCTTGAAGAGGTTGTAGCAGGGGATTTGATTTTTCTAGGGCGAACCCTTTACACTTGGAGCTAACAGATACGCCAAAGAGCAGCAACCACGCCGGAACTCTATGAATTCTTTTGCGGAATATCATGCTGGCCGCTTCTGGGCTGTAGTTGATTGTGATGCAGGAGTGGGCATTAGGCATTTGGGCATACAGTAGACTACTAGTCTAGTAGTAGTTGAAGGGGGGGGGATCGGAGACAGCAACATCCATCAAGATGTGCTCCGACTGTCGTGATTGCTTTTAGTCCCTAGTAGAACCGTAATTCATCGGCAGCATAGTACTACATCAGAGAAGAGCACCCTACGTATGGCAGAATTTCTCTGTAAGGGTTACAGAGATATCTGCTGCACTACGCTAAAAACCAGGGGTTTTAGAGTGTTCAAATATATATTATGAGATTAGAACTAAAGTAATCTGAGTTGTAATCTCAGAGGCGCAGATCTTCGCAGGTCGAGCACAATGTACCC